>ENA-OWRC01001745-OWRC01001745.1-human-gut-metagenome-genome-assembly--contig:-NODE-1745-length-19964-cov-11.150033_pt1 | contig 19964 bp, 10 predicted proteins | sample MGYA00248268_ERZ651895 | MGnify/ENA primary metagenome ERZ651895 (study PRJEB26924, sample SAMEA4378242) | human gut metagenome | biome: human gut; feature: human-associated habitat; material: faeces...
GCCCCAACAACGACTCCCTGTTTCCGCCACTGGCGGCGGTCGTCGTTGTTGCCCCCTCTGGGGGAGCTGTCACGCCTGCGGCGTGACTGAGAGGGTCACTGCATATCCGTCTCAGAAATGGGGGTATCCAGCTCATCGGCGGGGGCGTTTGCCGTCTCGGGCTGTTTGCCCTTCTTCTCCCTGCGGGGCTTTTCGCCCTTGGGACCGCGCTTCGACTTGATGCGCTTTGCCAGCAGCAGGAGCAGCACCAGCAGGGCTGCGCCGCCGACGCAGAAGGCCCAGACGGGGAGCTTTGCGGGGACGAAAGCCACTTCGACCTCGGTGCCGGTGGTGGTGAAGGTGGTGTAGCTGCCGAAGCTGCCCGTCTCCACCTTATGCCAGCTGCCGTCGGCCTGCTTGACGTAGACCTTGCCCTTGGCCTTGCCGGGGGTCAGATAACGGATCTGGTGGGTCTCATTGCCGTCATCGGTGAACTCCAGCAGCCACTGCTCTGTCACACCGTGGACATCGGCTGTGATGTCCTGCTGGGTGACCTGCACGGCGTTGGAACCGCCGAAGAAGCCGTCCACGAAGAAAACGGGGCGTCCGTTCTCGCGGGTGACGCTGCTGCTCAGAGACGGGATGTAGGGCGTGTACTCCACATTGACCACGGTGTCGGTGTGGAGCTGGTCGAGGACGGGTGTGCTCCACTCGGCGTAGTATCCATTCTTCTGGGGGATCTCGGGGTAGTCGGCCAGAGTGAAGGACGCACCGTAGTCAAAGCTGATCTTCTTGATGATGTGGCCGTCGGCCTTGAAGGTCAGGGTCAGCTTGCGGAAGGAGTCCGGCACATTCTCCTGAGCCAGCAGGGTCTCATAAGTGACCGGCTCTGCCTGACCGACGCGGCTCAGGCGGTCGATGCCCTGCAGATCGTCGGAGACGAAGAGGTTGCCATAGAAGCCGCCGTCCTGTCCGCCGGAGACAGCACCCACGTACTGCCGGCCTTCCAGCACAGAGACGATGGCGCGGTTGTTGATGGCGATGAGGCTGCCGTCGGTGAGGTCGCTGTCGATACCCTGACCGACGATGCCGCCGATGTACTTGTCACCGCTGAGGGCGCATTTTGCCCAGTTGCTGCGGAGCTTGGCGCTGGCCGCACCGGCAATGCCGCCCACCTGATTGACGCCGGTGACGTCGCCGTAGGACTCGCAGGCCGTCACAAGGCCCAGTTCCTCCTGACCGACGATGCCGCCGACCATATCCTTCTTGGCGGTGATGCTGCCCTCGTTGATGTTGCCGATGAGGACGGCGCTGACGGTATAGGAGGTGCGCAGCAGCGAAGTGCCCTCGTCCTTGTTGTCCTCCTCGGGGTCCAGCAGGTTCTCGACGCCCATGGTACCGGCGATGCCGCCCACGTTCATGTCGGCGTCGATGGTGCCGCGGTTGATGCTGTTTTCAATTTTGCCGTCGGACTGGGAAGCGATGAGGTCTTCCGACTCATCCTCGTAGATGGTCTTGCTGCCCGGGTCGCTGATCTCTTCCACAGCATCCAGCATCAGGTTGGACACGACGCTGACCTGTGCAGTCACGGCGCGCATCTTGTCGGTCAGCTGGTTGCTGGCGGTGCGCATGGTGCTGTTGATGTCGTCCATCTTGTCGTTGATGGCGCTGACAGCATCAAAGAGGGAGTCCTTGGTGTTGGTCAGCTCTGCCGAGGGACGAGGCACCTTGATGGGGTCCTGCTGGTTGAGCCAGTGGAGGATGTCGCGGGTCTGGCCCATCATATCGGTCAGGCCGCCGAGGCCGTCCTGCATCTGGCCCAGAGCCACGGAGGTATGCGCCAGCGTTGCGCTGGTGAGGGTGGCGTCGGCCTTGAGCAGGTCGAGGGAGTCGCTCAGGTCATCCATGGCGTCGCTCAGCTTGTCGGAAGCATCGCTCAGCTGATCGAGACCATCCTTGATGCTGCCGCCGCCGTTATTGCCGACCCAGTCCTTGATGCTGTCCATGATGCCGTCGGTGATGCCGCCCATGCCGTCCAGAGCGTCAGAGGCTTTGGTCAGAGCCGCAGCCAGCTCGGGGTGGTCGGAGGCCGAGACGGACTTGGCAGCGCTGCCCACGATGCCGCCCATCTGGGTGGCAATGGTAGAGATGGTGCCGATGGCACTTGCGATTTGGGAAGTAGCACGGGCAATGTCACTGTCGTTGGACAGGAGGGATGCCGTGCGCAGCAGGCCCATGCCTGCGGTGACGGCCTTCATTGCCGGGGCCATGCCGCTGCCCAGCGTGAAGACGCTGGCCACGGAGTTGGCCACCTTCAGCAGCTCGATACCATTCTTGAGGTACTTATCCGACTTCTTCTCGGCAGAGAGAGAGTCGTAGCCGGTCAGGATGGTGGAGATCGCCTGCGAGGCAGCGCTGTCATCGCCGGTATCAACAGACTCCAACAGCTGTTTGATACCCTCAGAGATAGCCGACATACCGTCACGGCCATCCTCGGCCGCGTCGCTCACCTTGTCCAGACCCTTGCTGGTCTTGCTGAGGGCGTTGGATGCCATCAGCATCTCAGCGGCCATCTCGCGCATGGCCCACTTGAGGTTTCCGGTGGCGTCGGTCAGCTTGGTCATGGCATCCTCGCCGGTGTCCATGACGGGTTCGAGTTTGGTGAGGGTATCGGCCAGCAGAGTGGAGGCGCGGTCGATCTCGTCGGCCACCTCGTCGCCGTAGTCGCTGGCCTGGTCGTCCAGCTGACGGGCCGCTGCAATGGCGGTGTCCATCTGGCTGGTCATGGCGCTGAAGGAGTTGGAGATGCTGGTGGTGGAGTTCTCGACGACGCCGGTGGTGTCATCAACAAGGCCGCGCAGGACCTCCAGCTCCGAACGGAGACGCTTGATGGTGTCCTTGGAGAGGTCGAGTTCGCGATAGGGTTCCGCCTGACCGGCGATGCCGCCCACGTCCTTGCGGCCCAGAACACGGCCCTGGTTGACACAGCCGGATACGAGGCCGTCGGTGCGGCCCACGATGCCGCCCACATTGTAGCCAACATGCTCGTAGCCGATGGTGCCGGTGTTGACGCTGGTCAGGATCATGCCGGAGGAGCGGCCTGCGATGCCGCCGGTGTCGGTGGCGACGTTGGTGACGGAATTGGTGGCGTCGTCAGCAGCGGCGGCCATCTTGTTGTTGATGTAGTCCACCATCTTGGCCGTGAAGCCGTCGGTGTCGAGAGAGGCTTCCGGATATTCGGTGTTGATGCTGCCCACGTTGGTGCAGCCGGTGATGGCGCCGAGGTTGTAGCCTGCGATGCCGCCGGTGGAAGATTTGCCGGTGACGATGGCGCGGGCCGTGCTGTGGTCGATGGTGCCTTCGGACTCGTTGCGGCCCACGATGCCGCCCACCTCGCTGTCGCCGGTGACGACGCCGGTGAACTGGCAGTTGATGAGGGTACCGTGGTTGATGCCTACGATGCCGCCGGTGGTGGTGTCGGCAGAGTCAGAGACAGACACGACGCCCCGCACGCTCAGGGACTCGATGGAGCCCTGTTCCTCCACGATGCCGAAGAGGCCCGCCGGGGAATACTGGCCCGTAATGGTCAGGTCCGAGATGGTGTGGCCGCTGCCCTTGAACTGTCCGCTGAAGGACGGGATAGGCTCCCACAGCATCCCCTCGAGGGAGAGGTCTTTCTGTAGAATAACCGTCTTGCCCACCGACCACTGGTCGTAGGCACAGTTCCTGGCCAGCGAGAGCAGGTCCGAGACGCTGTTGATGTAAATGGTATCGCCGTCGTCGGACGCGAACACCGGCAGTGCGATGCTCAGCGCCAGCACAGCGGCCAGAAGCGCAGCCGTCAGGCGGCGCAGCAGATGGTTACTGGTCTTCATTCTGCACCTCCTGTTTTTCGTTGTCGTCCAGTTCCTGAGAGACGTTGCCCGAGATGACGGTCAGCTGGACGTCGCCGTCCACGATGGCGTTCATCGTACCGGCCACAGAGCCGTGGATCTCTCCCTGCACGATGCCGTTGACCCGCATACGGCCATTGCCGCTGCTGCGGGCCACCAGCTTCGGCACGGCAAAGGAGGTACGGTCCACGATGCGGGTGCCGATGAGCAGGATCTGGGGCAGAACGAAGAGGACGAGGAGGATGGAGATGATGGTGCCTCGGCCCAGACACTGGCCGATGCCCACGATGCAGGCGTCGGAAGTCATCTGGCCGATGAGGATGCCGGACACGGTCATGATGGTGCCGGAAGTCAGGATGGTCGGGAACGCGAAGTTGATGGTCTCGATCATGGCCTGCTTGTGCTCCATCTTATCCTTCAGCTCGTTGAAACGGGTGGCGATGACGATGGCGTAGTCGATGTTCGCGCCCATCTGGATGGAGCTGACGATGAGGTAGCCCATGAAGTAGAGGTTGGTCCCCATGAAATACGGGAACGAGAAGTTGATCCAGATAGCGCCCTGGATGACCACGATGAGCAGGATGGGCATACCGACGGACTGGAAGGTGAACAGCAGCACCAGCAGGACGATAAAGATGGACACGACGTTGACGACGACATTGTCGATGGCGAAGGACTTCTGGAAATCGTACTCGTTGGTGGCGTCACCGGCCATGTAGAGTTCGCCGTCCGGGTAATACTTCCGGGCGATGGAGCGGATGGTGTCGGTGAACTCATAAGTAGTCTGGCCGGGTTCCAGAGAGGGGCTCAGGTAGATGAGGACGCGGTTGTAGTCGTCGCCCTGCAGCTGGGCCAGTGCGCTCTCCATCTGGTCGCGGGCGTCGTGGAGGTCGTCCAGGTCTTCCTGAGAGAGGGAGACGATGCCGGTGTCGGCCTCGTCGCAGACGTAGAGGAACATATCCACCAGCGGCACTTTATAGGAGGCGAAGTTGCCGATGATCTGGCCGTACTCCTCGTTCTCGATGGCGTAGGCGGTGTAGATCATCTGGGCGGCCTCGTAGTCCAGGTCGGCCATCTCGGAGAACTGGCGGGCGGTGAGCTTGTCTTCCAGCATATAGCCGTCCTGGGCCTCGATGTTGGACAGACCCTTGGTGGAGTCTATCTCATCATAGCGTTCCAGCTCCTCCAGCATCTTTTTCTCGATGCTGTAATCGTCGCTCTTGGGGTAGACGAGGGCCACGAGGTTCGACTTGGTGAAGTTTTCTTCGATCATCTGGTCCGCGATGAGGGATTCGTTCATCTTCGGCACCTTGATGACATCGTAGCCGTAGGCGTAGGGACAAAGGTTCGAGAAGTGGTAACCGATGAGGATGACCACCAGGAAGATGACAGGGATGACCTTGCGGGTGCGCCATGCAAAGCGGCCCACGAAGGGGATCTCCGGCACGAAGTTCCTGTGCTTGGTCTTATCCATGTAGGGTCCGAAGAGCATCAGCAGGCCGGGCATGACCACGAACACCGAGAGCATCGCAAAGAGGATGGACTTGATGAGGCAGACGGCCATATCAGAGCCGATGCGGAACTGCATGAACAGCATAGCCACAAGGCCGCCGACGGTGGTCAGGGAGCTGGAGCTGATCTCGGGGATGCTCTTGCTCAGGGACTCGATGACGGCCTCCTTCAGAGGCATGGTCTGGTGTTCTTCCTTGAAGTGGTTGCAGAAGATGATGGCGTAGTCCAGCGACAGCGCCAGCTGCAGGATGTTCGTGACCGAGTTGGACACGAAAGAGATGGTGCCGAGCATGAAGTTTGTACCCATGTTCAGGATCATGCCCACCACGAAGGTGAGGATGAGGACAGGCACCTCGGCGTAGGTCTGGGACGTCAGGAGCAGGACGATGACGATGATGACGGCAACGTACACCATGATGACCCGCACCTCGGCATCAATGGTCTCCTGCTGGGTGTTGCCCAGCGAGGTGGAGACGTAGATGTCGTAGTCGGCGAGGTATTCCTTCACCCGGTCGAGGGCCTCGAGGCACTGGTCATCGTCCTCGGGGTAGTCGAAGGTGATGGAGTAAAGGGCCGACACCGCGTCCTTATTATAATGGTCGGTGGTGTCGTCGTAGTCCAGCATCTGGACGCCCTTGAGCTCGGTGAGCCGGTCGGAAAGCTCATCGGCCTCAGCGGGCGTGATGTTGGCCACCATGACATCGGCAGAGCCGTAGGTCGTGAACTGCTCGTCCATGATGTCGAGGCCCATGCGGGTCTCCGAGGTCTTGGGCAGGTAGGTGGTCATGTCGGTCTCGACCTTGACCCACCGCACCGAGAACACCGTGAAGATGGCAGCCAGAATGACAAACAGGAACACAAGGTTGCGGCGTTCCACGATCTGGCGCGCAAGCTTGTGCATGAAGTCTATCTGTGGTTTTTCGTGTTCGTTCAAAGCGTCCGTCCTCCTTTGTCGTGATTTTTTTGCAGTTTCATCCCCGGGGATGGGCTGCACAGTCGTCTCATAAACAACCTCCGTCCGATAAACTACATTTGGTGATTTTGTGAAAATTCGAAGGGAAATATTTGTACAAATGATATAATAGAGCGCTGCCCATCAAAAAGCAAGCGGCAAAACCGCGCGAATGATAAAATTTGCTTGTTTTTAGCTGCCCTCTCAGTCACCTTCGGTGCCACTGCCCGGGTTGCGGCTCCCAGCGTCTGCTTCGCTGTCGCTCGCATCCTGCTGGCCGCGGCCCCAATAGCTCCTCCCTGTTTCCGCCACTGGCGGCGGTCGTCGCTGTTGCTCCCAAAGGGCGAGCCACTGGCGTGCCGGGCAGCTTTCGACTGGACGCCTAAGGTCTGATATGACGCAAAAGAGCGGGCCTTGCTACAGAGGGCAGCGACTTCTGGACAACGCTCCTTGTCAAGCTGCCGTGAGCCTAGACAGCGGAGCACTACCGTTCCCGAGACATCGCGCTTTGCTCGTCCAGTGGTAACTTGACCGACATGCCAAGGGCTCCCCCTTTGGGGGAGCTGGCGCGAAGCGCCTGAGAGGGCTAGTGTTTCCGTTTCCTGCGCGGCCCCGCATTGACGTAGCCGAACACTGTGCCGCAGACGCCGCCGACGATGTGCATGAAGTTGGCCACGTTGTCCCGCACAAAGATGATGTCATAGATCTGCTGGCCCAGATAGAGCGCCGCCACCAGCAGCATGGTGACGGGGATGCCGCCCGAGAAGCCGGACAGGGATGCCAGCATGATGAGCATGAAGACGATGCCCGACGCGCCCAGCAGCGCCGTGCGGGGGAACAACGTACACTGCAGAATGCCCGAGATGAGGGCCGTGAGCAGGATGCCTTTGAGCAGGGGCAGGCTGCCGTACTTTTCTTCCATCGGAGGGCCGACGACGAGGAGAAGCAGCATATTGTTCAGGAAATGGTCCCAGCTGCCGTGGCCCAGCACATGGCCGAAGAGCCGGATGTAAAACAGCGGGTCTTTCAGCGAGGAACGGTAGACGCTGAACAGATGGGTGGTCGTCCAGCCGCCGGTGTACTGGCCCAGGAACAGCACCCCCAGTGAGAGGAGGAAAAATGTCAGGATGACCGGCGAATTGTACTGCACAGACAGCGTGAATTTGGGTCGTTTCGTAGTTGTTTCCTTCTTTCCCGGCCCGTCCGGGGCCGCAGTATGAGTGATACGACCATCATATCATAATCTTCAAGGTTTTTCCACTACGTTCGTCGGTTCAGCCCCGGGTCTGCTCCCAATAGTCCCCCATGCTCTGGCCGGGCTGGTCGGTGACTTCGTCGCTGAGATAGTCCGCGAGGCCCACGGCGGCGGGCTGCCAGCTGCGGGCTGCCTCTACCGTGGGGTACTCCACCTCGGCGTACCAGAACTCCGTCGGCTGGCCCTCGTCCACATGATTCACTTCCAGCACCACACCGTCCGGCAGCAGGTAGCTGCGGCGGAGCTTCGGGATAAGGGGCCTGCCGATGATCTTGGTCTCGAGGTCATTGAAAAGCGCAGGGTCGATGTCCCGCTCGATCTCTTCCCTCGCCAGCCCGCCGCCCGACTTGAAGCAGAGGACGTAGTGGGTCTTGCCGCCCGTCAGGGCCTCTTCCCGGATGCGGACGGTGGGCCGCACGCTGATGTAGCCCTGCCGCATGGCAAACTCCTCTTTCAGCGGCAGCCCCTCCGGCCAGCCGTTCACCATCCACTTGCGCTCGATCTCCATGATGTTTTCCTTCCTTTCGGTGGTTTTTGTATTTATTCTAACATATTTTTATGGTATTATAAATGGCGAGTTAGAAGAACAACCTCTCAGTCTCGCTATCGCTCGACAGCTCCCCTACCGAGGGGAGCCTCTGGCGAAGAGGGAAAGTTTACCGAAATGCCAAAGCCTCCCCTCGTTAGGGGAGGTGGCACGGCGTCAGCCGTGACGGAGAGGTTCATCCTCAATTATTAAGGAGCAACCATGAAATCAGAACGCAGCTATCCTATTTATAAAGTAAACAAAAAAGCCGAGGCCAGCCTCGTGGGCGGGCATCCGTGGGTGTACGAGAACGACATCCTCGAGTTCCCGGAGACAGAGCCCGAGAACGGAACCCTCGCCGACGTGGTGAGCCCGAAGGGCGCTTACCTCGGCACCGGCTTTGTCTCTCTCAAGAGCAAGATCCGCGTCCGCCTCATCTCCCGCAACGCCAACGACACCTTCGACGCCAGCTTCTGGCGCCGCCGCGTCGAGTACGCCTGGGCCTACCGCAAGACCGTCCTCGAGCCTGCCGACCTCTCGGCCTGCCGGGTCATCTTCGGCGAGGCCGACCAGTTCCCCGGCCTGACCGTGGACCGCTTCAACAACATCCTCGTCACCCAGACCCTCAGCGTCGGCATGGAGAAGCTGAAGCCTGTCCTCTTCCCCCTCCTCGCCGAAGTGCTGCGGGCCGACGGCCAGACCATCGACGGCATCTACGAGCGGAACGACGAGGCCCTGCGGGCCAAAGAGGGCCTCGAGCAGAGCAAGGGCTGGTTCGAGCTGCCGGGTGAGATTCATCCCGCCTCCACCCAGACCGAGATCTGCGAGAACGGCGTCTACTACCACGTCGATTTTGAGAACGGCCAGAAGACCGGCTTCTTCCTCGACCAGAAGTACAACCGCCGGGCGGTCGCCCGCCTCGCCGCCGGCCACACCGTGCTGGATTGCTTCACCCACACCGGCAGCTTTGCCCTCAACGCAGCCAGCGGCGGCGCAGCCCGGGTCACGGCAGCGGACATCAGCGCCGACGCCATCGCCATGGCCCAGCGGAACGCGGAGCGCAACGGCCTGACCAACATGGACTTCCTCTGCGAGGACACCTTCGAGCTTCTGCCCCGCCTCGAAAAAGAAGGCCATCCCTACGATTTCATCATCCTCGACCCGCCGGCCTTCACCAAAGCCCGCCGCACGGTGGAAAACGCCATGCGGGGCTACAAGGAGATCAACTACCGGGCCATGAAGCTCCTGCCCCGGGGCGGCTACCTCGCCACGGCAAGCTGCTCTCATTTTGCCACCGAGGAGCTGTTCATCAAGATGCTGCGCTCCGCCGCAAAGGACGCTCACCGCCAGCTGCGCCAAATCGAAGTGCGCCAGCAGGCCCCCGACCACCCCATCCTCTGGGGCGTGCCGGAGACGAACTATCTGAAGTTTTTCCTGTTTCAGGTCATCTGAAGCCTCTCCCTTTGGGAGAGGTGGCATTGCGAAGCAATGACGGAGAGGGCAAGCCCGTCCCCCGAGAGCCGCCGCGCAGCGATAAGCTGTCTCTTTGTCAGAGCGATGCTATCGCTGCGCCTGCTCTTCTTCGTCAGCGTCCTTGCCCTCTCAGGCGCTCCGCGCCAGCTCCCCCAAAGGGGGAGCCTTTGCCTGTGCGCTTGAATTATTCCATCCGCTGCGCTATACTATTCCCATAAAATTGCTGCCGAAAGGCAGCGGGGGAGGCGCAGATGTTCTTTCGGCTGCCGGTCGTACGGTTCTTCAATCGTGTCATCAACAGGGCCACGGTCACAGTGGCCCTTGTTTTGCTGCAGATATGCTGGCTGCTCTGGGCCTTCTTCTCCCTCACCGCCGGAAAGGTGTGGGTGAATGCAGGGCTGAACGTCCTCAGCCTCTTCATCACCCTCTACCTCGTGCGGAAGGACGAGAACAGCGACTATAAGATCATCTGGCTCGTCCTCATCGGCATGATGCCGCTGCTGGGCGGTGCGCTCTATCTGGCCTTCGGCAACAAGGCCCCCGCCAAGCGGATGCGCCAGCGGATGCAGGCGGTGGAGCGCCAGCACACCGCCGACCTCGCCCAGCAGCCGGGCCAGACCGACGCCCTCGACCCCGCCAGCAGGGGACTGAGCCGGTATATTTCGGAGTACGGGCCGTACCCCGCATGGAAAAACTCCACGGCAAAATATTACCCCTGCGGTGAGGCCATGTACCCTGACCTGCTGGCCGACCTCGAAAAAGCAGAGCGGTTCATCTTCCTCGAGTTCTTCATCGTCCGCACCGGCAAGATGTGGAAAGGCGTAGAGGACATCCTCGTCCGCAAGGCGGCGCAGGGGGTGGACGTCCGGCTCATCTACGACGATTTCGGCAGTCTGCTGGGCCTGCCGTCCGATTTCGTGGTGAAGATGGAGCGGGCGCATATCCGCTGCATCCCGTTCAACCCGGTGGTGCCGCTGGTGTCGCTGGTCATGAATCACCGCGACCACCGGAAGATCGTGGTGGTGGACGGAAATACAGCCTATACGGGCGGCATCAATCTGGCCGACGAGTATATCAATGAAGAAGAGCGGTTCGGCTACTGGAAGGACGCAGCCCTCCGCACCGAGGGCGCGGCGGTCTGGAACTTCACGGTGATGTTCCTCGACCACTGGAACGCCTTCCGCCCCAGCGAGGAGGACTATACGCCTTTTATGCCTCAGGCTGAGGCCCTGTCTGCCCAGTCGGACGGAGTGATCCAGCCCTACGGGGACAGCCCGCTGGACGAAGAGGCTCTGGCCGAGACGGTCTACCTGAATATCATCAATCAGGCCCAGCGGTACGTCTATATCTATACGCCCTACTTCGCGGTGGGCGAGACCATGCTGGAAGCTCTCAAGGCGGCGGCAAAGCGGGGCGTGGACGTCCGGCTGGTGCTGCCGGGCATCCCGGATAAGAAGCTGGTCTTCCGGCTGACCCGCTCCTATTATGTGCCGCTGCTCCGGGCGGGGGTGCGCATCTACGAGTTCACGCCCGGCTTCCTCCACGCCAAGTGCTACGTCAGCGACGACCGCGCCGCCGTGGTGGGCAGCATCAACATGGATTACCGCAGCCTCTTCCTCCACTTTGAGTGCGGGGCGCTGCTGCTCTATAACAGTCAGGTCATTGCTCTGCGGGACGATGTGCTCCGCACCCTGCCGGAGTGCCGGGAGGTGCAGCTGGCCGACTGCCGCACCTCGCTGGCCGGGACGCTGCTGGACAGTGTGCTCCGCCTGCTGAGCCCGCTGATGTGAGCGATACTGCGGTAGAATAAGTGGCGAAGTTCTATAAAATAGACGATATATAGTTTAATATTGGATGTTCGCCAACTTGGCGAAGTTCCCCTGATTGGCGAAGTTTGAACTTCGCCAGCTGACCCGAAGTTCGCCACTCTGGCGAAGTTTGTTTTACAGCGTTGCTGCGTCATTATTTTGGAACTTCGCCAGATAACACGTCGGTCTCAGAGCACAGTTGTAAATTTTCCGTGCGGTGCTTGACTTTTGCAGGGAATCGCATATAATAAAGATGATAAATGTGGAAGCCGATATGTCATTGGCACACCCAAAAGGAAAAGACCCCCTCCCGGAGCGGCAATCTCCGAAAGGGGGTCCTTTTTAGTGCTTACGGCCCTTCAGCCATCCGTCAAGCCACTTGCAAATGTAGTAAGAAGCTACATTTGCTCCGACGGACAGGATAAATGTGGAAATATACGCCATTGGGCAACACCTCCCTTCCCATAAATCTGGGCGGGGTAGGCCGCAGGACAAGTATAACACAGTTTCCAACAAAAAGATACATAAATAAATAGACTCCTGTCGGGCTATACTACTTCCAAAGAGATGAAAGGGAGCGTAACGCTTATGACACAGAGACAAAAAGCTCTTCTGAGCTGTGCCGTGGCGGCGGCACTGCTGCTGTCCGGCTGCCGCAAAGGCAGCAGCGATTCCGGCAGCATGAGCAGTTCGAACGCCATGTCCGGCTCGTCCGGCAGCGCCAGCACCACCCAGACCGGCGGCTGGAAGACCGGCCTCGGCATCCTGACCGAGGCCTCCGACGAGGCCCGCACCGGCACCATCCATGCCATCGCCGCCGCCGTCCTGCTGGACGGAGACGGCAAGCTGGCCGACGTGATGCTGGATGAGCTGGAAGTGGAAGTTACCGCCGACGGCAAAGGCGTCGTCACCATGCCCACCGACTACCGCACCAAGCGCCAGAAAGGGGACGACTACCCGCTGGCAGCGGCATCTTCGCTGAAAAAGGGCTGGGCCGAGCAGGCCGATGACTTCGCCGACTACCTCACCGGCATGACGCCCGAGCAGGCATCCATGCTGGAAACCGATAAGGACGGCAAGGCTGTGGCCGCCGACCTGCTGTCCGGCTGCACCATCCGGGTGGATCGGTACCGCGACGCCGTGGCGAAAGCCTGCACGAACGCGGTCGCCCTCGGCGCGGCGAAGGGCGACCGGGTGAGCCTCGGCGTGGCGAAGGGCGACCGGGTGAGCCTCGGCGTGGAGGCGGAAAATGCCTCTTCGGACATCACCGCCACCGACGACAAGGATGTGAACGCAGAAGTTGACCTTACCGTCGTGGCCCTGACGCTGGATGCCGATGGCCGTGTGACCAGCGCCATCGGCGACATGGCAGAGCCTGCGCTGACCATCGCGGCAGACGGCGGCGTCACCGCCCCGGACACCGTCCGCTCCAAGCTTGAGCTGGGCGACAGCTACGGGATGCGGAACGCATCCAGCCTCGGCAAGGAGTGGTACGAGCACAGCGAGGGCTATTGCAGCTACCTCAAGGGCAAGACTGAGAAAGAGGTGGCGGACATCCCCGCCGACGGCTCGGACGCCGACCTCGCGGCCCTCTGCACCATCTCCATCGACGCTTTGCAAAAGGCCGCAGGGGATGCGTTTGAGAATGCGTCATTATAAATTGAACGGAAAGTCTGACCGTCACCGTGAGGTGGCGGTTTTTTTGCGCCTGCGGGTAGGCCAGTGCCTCTCCCTATGGGAGAGGTGTCTGCGAAGCAGACGGAGAGGGCAAGCCCGTCTCCCGAGAGCCGCCGCGCAGCGATAAGCAGGCCCTTTGTCAGAGCGATGCTATCGCTGCGCTTGTACATCTCCGTCAGCGTCCTTGCCCTCTCAGTCTCGCTCCGCTCGCCAGCTCTCCCAGAGGGAGAGCCTTTGGCAGGCCGGTCAGGCCCACGCGGGACGAGCAAAGTTTGATTTTATCGGAAACAGTAGTGCCCTGCTACAGAGATTCACAGCAGCTTGACAAAGTGCTCTTGTCTAGAAGCTGCTGCCCTCTGTAGCAGGGCACTATTTTTTACGCCATATTGAGCTTTCAGCGGTCAGCGCAGAGTTGCCCGGCACGCCAGTGGTGCTTCGCACCCGGGTTGCGGCTCCCAGCATCCGCTGCGCTCCGCTTGCGTCTTGCTGGCCGCTGCCCCAACAGCTCCTCCCTGTTTCCGCCGCTGGCGGCGGTCGTCGTTGTTGCCCCCTTTGGGGGAGCTGGCGCGTAAGCGCCTGAGAGGGCTACTTTTGTTGTATTTCAGCAATAAATCTTGACAAAATGTGGCAGAAGTTGTATCTTCGAAACATAAATACGCCGCCGGTGCAGGGAGAGAGCCTGCGGGGCAGCCAAGATGTAAAGGAGAGATACGATGAGACTGAAAAATACGCTCCGGCGCGGAGTTGCTGCGGTAGTCATTGCGGGTATCGTGGTAACTTCTGGCCTGCCGGTCTATGCAAAGACGTGGGACATTTCCGAGGGCAGCATCACCGTCGAAGCAGACGGAGAAGAGGATGGAAAGTCCTATAATAAGGTCACTCAGGGTGATAAGGAAACGGTGCGGGACACCGACACTGTCATCACCGGCAAGTCTGAAAAGAACACCGTTACGATCAAATCGGGGGGGGGGGGGGGGGCAGACCTCTGACGTGACCCTCAAGGACGTCAGCATCAAGTCGGACAAAGACGCCGCCCTCAAGGTAGAAGGCGACGGCAACGTCCGGCTGGAGCTGGACGGCAAGAACGAGCTGAAGAGCGGCGCTAACCACGCAGGCGTCGAGAAGAACAACAGCGACTCTAAGGGTACACTGACCATTAAGGATGATACTGGCGAAAAAGGCTCTCTGACGGCGACTGGCGGCGCACAAGGTGCAGGTATTGGAGGAGCAAAAAACAACAGCGGCAGTAACATTGAGATTACTGGCGGTACTATCACAGCGACCGGCGGATGCAACAACAACGAAGCAGGAAACGGCGGTGCGGCTGGCATTGGTGGCGGTTTTAACGGCAGCGGAACTGACATCAAAATCACCGGCGGCAATGTCACGGCCAACGGCAGCCGGAAGCCGGACGGCACCAGTGGATGTCAGGGTGCAGGCATCGGCGGAGGTTATGGCAAAGGCGGCACCAATATCTCTATCAGCGGTGAAGATACTGTAGTGAACGCCAACGGCGGCAAGTATGGCGCTGGCATCGGCGGCGGTGCAATGGGTGCTGGCGAAAACATTACCATCAGCGATGGCGCTCATGTAACAGCCAACGGTGGTGCACAGGGTGCAGGCATTGGCGGCGGCAGCGGCATTGGCGGCAATGGCAGCAACATCACCATCAGCGGTGACAAGACCTATGTGGAAGCTACCGGCGGCGGCGACGCCGAAGCAGCCGGTGCCGGTATCGGCGGCGGTTTCAGTGGTCGGTATGGTAATGTTGGCAAGGGCAGTGACATCACCATCGAGGGAGGCACGGTTATCGCAACCGGCGGTAGCGTTACCAGCGATTCAGGCGGTGGAGCGGCAGGTATCGGCGGCGGCAGCGGATATGCCCCGCGTGATGACAAGGCTGGAAATGGTGAGCATATCTACATCAAGGGTGATGCGAATGTGACTGCCAAGGGTGGAAATGGTGCTGCAGGCATTGGTGGCGGCAATACCAATAATAAGATGGGCGACGCCATCGACATTGTTATCGAGGGCAACGCTAAAGTAACTACTGAAGCAGGCGGTGACGTGTCCATCGGCGGCAAGAATGGCGAAATTTCCAACGACGACCTTCTTTCGAAGGACTTTACCGGTATCCTGACCCGTAAGGATAACACCGGTAAGGTCATGGAGGACTACAGCAAGGATGCCACCCCGCTGCCCGCCTCGGAGGAGAACGGCGTGGTTTGGGTAGACGCTGACGTCAGCGGATGGGGCGGCGTGCGCATCGCCGTCCCGGAAGGGACGCCTACCGACAGCGTGTCGGCCTGCTATCTGGAAGAGGGCGCTCTGCTGATAGTAGATGCAGGCGGCAGTGACTGCCTGCTGGAAGGCCGCGTCAGCGACCTACGCCAGAACGGCATCCGCCAGCTCTGCCTGCGCTGGAACGGCGGTGAGCAGACCCTCAGCACGGACGCTCTGGCCGCAGCAGGCGGCGAGGATGCCTCTTTCCGCCTGACGGAAGTAAACGGCGGACTGACGATGGTTTTGAATGGGCTTACCCGCAATGAACTGCTGGCAAAATAAATGTATCTCTACAGCTCCCCTTCGGGGGAGCTTTTGTTATATTTACAAATCCCCCCAAAACCGCTATACTATATATAGTTGTGTCAAAATGAGGAGGCGGGACGATGGAGCAGGAGCTGGAACGGCTGGAAGGCACGGTAGAGGACATCATCTACCTGAACGAGGACAACGGCTACACCGTGTTCGAGGTGTCGGGCGGCGGTGTCGTCACCGTTGTGTGCGGCGTGGTGGGAGAGCTCCACGCGGGCGAAAGCGTCGTCTGCCGGGGCAGGTACGAGAACCACGCCACCTATGGCCGACAGTTCCACGCACAGGAGTGCGAGACGGATATGCCCAAAGACCTCGAGGCCGTCTACGCCTTCCTCGCCAGCCGGTCGCTGCCCTACATCGGCGCACGGACGGCGGATAAGATCATTGACAAATTCGGCGCGGCGGCGCTGGAAGTGATCGCCAACGACCCCGCCCAGCTCACCCTCATCCCGGGCATCTCGGCGGACAAGGCCGACCGCATCCAGCAGGAGTTCAAGCGGATGTTCGGAATGCGGGAGCTCATCGCCTATCTGGCTCAGTTCGAGATCAGCCCCCGCCGGGCGATGGAGGTCTTCCGCACCTTCGGGCCGGAGGCCATGCAGGCCATCCAGCAGAACCCCTATCTGCTCTGCGGGGAACCGCTGCAGCTGGACTTCCGCCACGCCGACAGCATCGCCCAGTATTACCAGATGGCAGGGGACTGCGCCCAGCGGCTGGAAGCCGCCCTCCTGCGCACCCTGCGCCACAACGCCGGCAACGGCCACACCTGTCTGCCCCGGGCGCAGCTGCTGGAAACAGCGTCGAACTTCATCCACCAGCCCCCCGAAAAGCTGGCGGCGGCGCTGGACAGCTGCATCCAGACCGGGAAACTGGCGGTGCGGATGTTCGACGGCACACCGTATATTTATCTGCCGGATCTGCTGGCAGCAGAGCAGGACATCGCCGACCGTCTGGCCATGCTGACCAGGCGCGGAAAGCAGACGGCCCGAAACCTCGACAAGAACATCCAGATCCTGGAACTGGCACAGGGCTTTGCCTATGCGCCGCTCCAGAAGGAAGCCATCCGCAAGGCCATGACCGAGAACTGCCTTGTCCTCACCGGCGGCCCCGGCACCGGCAAGACCACCACGGTCAACGCCATCCTGCAGCTGCTCGAGAACGAGGCCGAACGGGTAGCCCTCTGCGCTCCCACAGGCCGCGCCGCCAAGCGTCTGAGCGAGCTGACGGGCCGGAAAGCCTCCACCATCCACCGTCTGCTGGAAGTGGACTACACCGGCGGTGTGGTCAGCTTCATCCACAACGACAAGAACCTGCTCAAGTGCGACGTCGTCATCCTCGACGAGATGAGCATGGTGGACGTCAAGCTGTTCCAGGCCCTCATTGCGGCACTGCGGTACAGCTGCCGTATTATTATGGTAGGCGACGCCGACCAGCTGCCCAGCGTCGGCCCGGGCAATATCCTCGGCGAGACCATCCGCTCCGGGCTGGTGCCGACGGTCTGCCTTAACGAAATATTCCGGCAGGCCGCTCAGAGCCTCATCGTGGAGAACGCCCACCACATCATCTCGGGCGAACCGCTGAAAAAGGGCGGAAAGACGGACGATTTCTTCTTCCTCGAAGCCGACGGCGACGCGGCCCAGAAGCTGGTCTGCGACCTCGTGACCACCCGTCTGCCCCGCAGCTACCAGTTCGACCCGGTGAAGGATATTCAGGTGCTCTGCCCCACGAAGCTCGGCCCCACCGGCACCCAGGCCCTCAACGCGGAGCTGCAGGCCATGCTCAACCCGCCAAAGAGGGGCAAGCCGGAGCTGCAGAGCGCGGCCCGGGTCTTCCGGGTGGGGGACAAAGTGATGCAGGTGCGCAATAACTACGAGATAACGTGGCAGCGCATCGGCGGGGAACAGGGTGTGGGTGCCTACAACGGCGACATCGGCATCGTGGAGTCCATCGACGTGCGCAGCCGCTCCATGGTGGTGCGGATGGACGACCGGCGGCTGGTCTACCCGGCGGAGAACCTCAACGAGCTGGAAATTGCGTATGCCATCACGGTACACAAAAGCCAGGGCAGCGAGTTCCCGGCGGTCATCCTCCCGGCGGCGCAGGTGCCGCCCCGCCTGTGCTACCGCAACCTCTTCTATACCGGCGTCACCCGTGGGCGGAAGCTCTGCATCGTGGTGGGCCGGCGGGACGTGGTGAACCGGATGATGTCCAACATCCGCCAGAACCTGCGCTACAGCGGCCTGGCAGCCCTGCTGGCCCAGGCTCTGCCGCCGGAGCAGGAGAACCTTTAAGGGTTTCTTTTTGGATACACCTGTGTTATACTATAATGTGTTTTGATGACCCGCGCCCGGAGATGGGCGATGGAAATAGAGAATGGGCAGCAGAGAAAGGAAATATCACGATTATGGCACAGAATGACATCGGTATCGATCTTGGTACGACGACCATCATCATCGCGCAGGAGGGGCAGGGCGTCGTGCTCAACCAGCCCAGCGTGGTGGCGGTGGATACCCGCAAGAACTGCGTGCTTGAGGCCGGCGACAAGGCCCTTGCAATGGTGGGCCGCACGCCCAACTACATCTCCGCCATCTTCCCGCTGAAGGATGGCGTCATCAGCGACCACACCATGACCCGGGAGCTCATCTGCCGCTTCGTCAATCAGGTCTACAGCTCCCACATGGTCAAGCCCCGTGTGGCCGTCTGTGTGCCTGCCGCCATCACCGGCATCGAGAGCGACGCTGTGGTGGAGGCCGTCATGGCCGCCGGTGCGCGTCAGGTCTACCTCATTGATGAGCCCATCGCCGCAGCTCTCGGCTCCGGCATCGACATCACCGTGCCGGATGGCCGGATGATCATCGACATCGGCGGCGGCACCACCGACATCGCCGTGCTGAGCCTCGGCGGCAAGGTCAAGGCCACCAGCGTCCGCGTGGCCGGCAACCACTACGACGAAGAGATCCTGAAGTTCGTGCGCAACAAGTTCAGCATCGCCATCGGCCAGCGCACCGCTGAGAACCTGAAAAAGAACGTGGCCTGCTGCCCCCAGAAGGCAGATTTCAACGAGACCATGGAGATCAAGGGCCGCAGCCTGCTCACCGGCCTGCCCGTGCGCGTCAATGTCTCCACCGCCGACCTCTACGAGCCGGTCATGCGCCTGAGCGAGCAGATCGGCACCGCCGCTCATCAGGTGCTGGAGAAGACTCCTCCGGAGCTGGCCGGCGACATCTACCGCAACGGCGTCGTCCTCACCGGCGGCGGCGCACAGCTCCACGGCCTGCCTGAGTACCTGAGCCAGGAGCTGAAGGTGGAAGTGACCGTCTCGCCTGACCCCGTCAACTGTGTCGCGCTGGGTACGGCCATGAGCCTGCGTCTGGGCGACAAGCTGGAGACCGGCTTCATGGACGCCACCCCCCGCATGGGCCGCCGCTGAGAGGAAAGTGCTGTTCACAGAACCGTGAAAAACAACATGATTTTTGTTCATAGTTGTTGAATCGACCCGGAAAATATTGTATAATATCTTCAAATCGCTTTTTGCCGCCCGCCCCCCGGGCGGCAAAGAAAAAAGTAAATAGGAGGAAGACCATGGATTTAGGTTATGATGTGATCGTTACCATAACCGGTATTGTGCTGGTGTTTCTGATCCTCGTCCTGCTGATGGCCATCATCACGCTGGAGGGCAAGATCTTTGACGCCATGAACGGCAAGAAGGCAGCTGCCAAGGCTGCTTCTGCTGCAAAACCGGCTGCTCCTGTGAAACAGGCCGCTGCGCCCGCTCCTGCAAAGGCTGCTGCCCCGCAGGTCGAGGCCGGCATCCCCGGCGACGTTGTGGCAGCCATCATGGCAGCCATCTACTCTATGGGCAACGGCAAGTATGTGCTGAAGGCAGTCCGCCGCGGCAAGAATGGCTGGGGCAAGGCTGGCGTCAACGACACCACCGCACCCTTTTAACACAGGAGGAAAAACATGACTCAGTTTATTGAGACTCTGGTCGGTATTTTCCAGAGTTCCGGTTTTGCCAAGTTCGGTGAGCCGGGCGGCTGGCTGTACGCAGTGATGATCTGCGTAGGCTGCTTCCTGCTCTACCTCGCCATCGTCAAAGAGTTCGAGCCTCTGATCCTGCTGCCCATGGCTTTCGGCATGATCCTGGCCAACCTCCCCGGCAGCGGCGTCATCCACATGCAGTACTTTGTCGGTGACGGCCTCGAGCACCCGATGTGGGTCGAGATCCTGAACAACGGCGGTCTGGCCGATATGCTCTACATGGGCGTTAAGCTGGGCATCTACCCGCCGCTGA
>ENA-OWRC01001748-OWRC01001748.1-human-gut-metagenome-genome-assembly--contig:-NODE-1748-length-19946-cov-10.274898_pt1 | contig 19946 bp, 19 predicted proteins | sample MGYA00248268_ERZ651895 | MGnify/ENA primary metagenome ERZ651895 (study PRJEB26924, sample SAMEA4378242) | human gut metagenome | biome: human gut; feature: human-associated habitat; material: faeces...
AAGAACTGTATCAGCTGGCCATTGAAATCATGGAACAATGTAAATCCAAGAAGAAGAGTCTGGTAGTTGAAGACTTGAATTTCAAACAGTTGAAAACAAGGATGCTCTATCGCCCTAAAAAACAAAATAAAACATTATCGAGTTTTGCGTATAAGAAGATATTAGAAAAAGTAGAAAGAAAATGTTTGATGAATGAAGTGGATGTTATTAAAATAGATCCAAAGAATACGAGTAAGATTGGAAAAGAAAAGTATACAAAAATCAAAGGATTGAGTGTACATTATTGTGCAGCCTATGTGATCAATCGAAGAGGCATGGGATTTGTGGATTAAATGAGATAAATAATTAGAACCAGAAGTTTATGATATCTTACTGGATGATAGATACATAGATCATGGATGAAATTCTGAAGTGTTTATAAATAAAGCATACAATAAAAACTCCATCGCAAAAGACTGAATGAATCGGGATACCGAATGATTCAGAAAGATGGAGTGGATATTGAAATGTTACCGGACGACTGGAAACGAACCGGGCACGCCATTTAGACGTGTGACTTTTTCGTAGAAAAAGTCTTTCTTGTGCACAATTTTAATGTAAACTAAATACAGGAGGTAGTTTATGAACATAACAGTATATTTAGGATCAACCTATGGAAATGATCCAGACTTTAAAACAAAAATAATAGAATTAGGTACATGGATTGCCAAAAACAATCATACATTAGTATTTGGTGGATCAAAAACCGGATTAATGGGAGAACTAGCCAATAGCACATTAAATGCAGGTGGCAAAGTAATTGGTGTAGAAGCACAAATGTTTGTGGATGAAGGTGTCCACATGGATAATCTTACCAAGTTATACATTGAAAAAGATATTGCCGATCGAAGAACAAGAATGATTGAACTTGGTGATGCTTTCATTGCCTTTCCTGGTGCAACTGGAACATTAGAAGAGATCAGTGAAATCTTATCAAAACTTTCACTGTACCAACTTGAATGCCCATGCATTTTCTATAATGTAAATGGATATTACGATCATTTAAAAGCATTTCTACAGCACATGATTGATTGTGAATTATCCACACCAAAGCAGCAACAAAACATCTATTTCTTAGATTCAATCGATGAAATTGCAGACAAATTAAAGGACGAGAATTGATCTCGTCCTTCTTTATCATGATAATTGTTTTAAAATCCACTCTTTATCATTTGTTGTCTTCATTTTATTGAGTACAGCCTCATCTTCAAGGGCCAAACATATTTTAGATAACACTTCCATATGTTCTCCACCCTTACCTGCAATACCAATCACAAGCTGTGCTTTTTCATCCCCAAACTGAATTCCATCTGGATATTGAAGCAATACGATACCTGTTTTATGAATCACATCATCACCATGTGTAGTGCCATGAGGAATAGCTAATCCCATACCAATATACGTAGTTACTAATTCTTCACGTTCCAACATAGCCGGTATATAAGCGCCATCCACATAGCCTAATTCTCTTAATAACTTTCCTGCTTCTGTAATCGCTTCTTCTTTGGATACAGAAGGAAGGTTTAATTTAATTCCATCCAATTGAATAACATCTTCTTGAACCGGTTTTGATTCTTCAACCTCTTCCTTAACAGCTTCTGTCACAATCGAATCACCCGTTGATAGCTGGAAGAACAAATTATCTAAAGCTGGATCTGCCAAGAAGTTTGAAATTGTAACTATTTTGGCAAAAGGTGCAGATTTTTTTGCACGCTCTACCAAAGTTTCTTGTACGACCGCAACATCACAATCCACTGGAATATTATCCACAGAAGTATTAATTACAGTTAAGTCTGGTCGCACACCTTTTAAACGGTTTCTAAATTTAGTCGCTCCCATTGCACTAGATCCCATACCTGCATCACACGCGAATACGATCTTACGAACCAAAGAAACATCTAATAAAGCTTCACTTCTTCCTTTACTTTCAGCTTTCATAGACTGCATCTTTTTACTAGCTTCATCCAAATTCTTTTCCCCAGCAAGCTTAACAATTGGGCTTGCCACCAAGAATGAAACGCCAGCCGCAATCAAAACACCTAATGCTGTCATGAACACAGAGCCTTTTTCTGCCATAGACAAGAAGGCAATAATTGAACCTGGACTTGATGGACCTTTCAATCCGATATTGAAAATAGAGTAAAAGGCAATCGCACAAATATTTCCTAAAATTGGAGCAACGATCACAACTGGATTCATCAAAATATATGGAAAATAAATTTCATGAATTCCACCTAAGAAATGGATAATAATAGCTCCAGGCGCAGAATCTTTCGTTGCTTTATCTTTCGCAAATAACCAATAAGCTAATAGTACACCTAAACCAGGACCTGGATTAGCCTCCAACATATACATTATGGATTTGCCTGTTTGTGCAGCTTGTTCAGCTCCAATTGGTGTAAATATTCCATGGTTGATCGCATTGTTTAAGAATAAAACCTTAGCCGGTTCAATAAAGATTGCTACCAAAGGAATTAATCCCTTATTTACAAGTACATCAACTCCATATGTTAACACAGTCAAAACACCTGTCATAAAAGGGCCAATAATATAGTATCCTAATATCGCAATCAACATACCTAAAATACCGACAGAGAAATTATTGATCAACATTTCAAAGCCAGCAGGCATACGTCCATCCATCATTTGATCAAATTTTTTAATTACCCAGCCAGAAAATGGTCCCATAACCATGGCTGCCATCAACATAGGTTGACCTTGGGTTCCACCAACACCGGCAATACATCCAATAATCGCAATCGCACCCATCACAAGTCCACGATCACCGCCAACCATTCTTCCTCCGGTTGCCGCAATTAATACTGGTAATAAATAAGTCAACATATATGGTTGAATCGATGCCAATTGTTCATTTGGTAACCATCCGTCCGCAATAAATAAAGCTGTTATAAATCCCCAAGCGATAAAAGCACCAATATTAGGCATAACCATCGCAGATAAGCTTTTACCAAGCTTTTGAAGAGTTGTTTTCATAATTGTCCTTTCTTAGGACTTCTTTAATATACAGATAGTCCTCGTTTTTCACATTCTTGTTTAAAACTATCTGAAAGTAACGAATCACTGATCAATACATCCACTTGATCTAAATCACAAATTGTATATGTACCCTTTCTTTCCACTTTGCTAGAATCCATTAACACAATTACTTTTTTAGATCTTTCAATTGCCTTTCGCTTTAACTCACAATCCTCTAAAGATTCGCATGTAAACCCCGTATCTTTCGCATAACGAGTTACACCAATAAACGCAACATCGAAGTTGACCTTCTCTAAACAGCGAAGTCCATCCATTCCATTCACGCTGAAACTTTGCATATTTAGATTTCCACCTGTCACAAACACTTTAGATTTAGAAAGTTTTGCCATCTCTATAGCACACGTTAAGCCACTTGTATAAAAAATATTATTCTGATCATTTAAAACATGTGCCAACATTGTAGTCGTACTGCCTGAATCCATAAAAATTGTCTTAGCTGGTTCTACAAACGATAATGCCTTTTGTGCTATCTCTTTCTTTTCGTTTACATTCCGTCCGTAACGAAGTTTTAATACATCATCATTTCCAGAAACCACATCCATAGATTTGGCTCCCCCATGAATTCGAACAATTCTTTTAGCTTGATCTAAATATTTTAAATCTGTACGCAATGTCATTTCAGACACAGAAGGAAATTTTTCTTTTAATTGTGTAAAAGTTACCGTTTGATTTTCATTCACAAACTCTACAATTTCGTTTCTTCTTTGATCCATTACTTCCATACAATACCTCCTGTATTTACTGTATTTAGTATACACAAGATTCTCGGTTTAATAAAATCTATTCTTGTTCAAAATGAGCCAATAAATATTCTTCGGCTTCAGGACACCACAATCCCTTATGAGCATCTACGATATCTGCCAACGCAGTATATCGATCATCTTTTTCTCCCATTTCTCTTAAATCTGCCAATGCAACCAATGGCATATTTAAATGCGTATAAATCAACTTCTTTCCGCCTGGAATCTTAGGCAAATTTAATGTTGTTTCAGCCGCTGCATTCAAACCACCAATATGTGTAACCATAACAGCTGGATCAATACGATTTTCTGCTGTTAAGCGTAAAGATTCAATCATATCATCTGTATTTCCACCTGTAGTTCCCATTACATGTGTCGAATTATAGTGAACATCATAGAAATTCATTCTTGCACTAAACTGTTTGTCCGTAGGTCCCGCAAAGAAATTTAAACATCCATCACGACCTAATACAGCGCTTGACAATTCCACAACCGCTTCAACCGGTGCATAACAGAATACATCATCAAAACCAGTTCCACCTGTAATTTCTTTTAAGCCGGCTGCAGGATCTTCCATCTTTCCTGTATTCACGAAATGCAATTCAATTCCATCAGCTGCTGCTTCTTCAACAGGGAATAAATGAGCTGCTCGATCCAATCTTTCTTGATTTACATCCGCAACTACTACCATTTTAGGGCGAATATCTCTATGCAACGCATATGTTAGTGCACCAAGTCCCATAGGGCCTGCTCCTGCAAGAATCGCAAGTTTTCCATCTTTCTTAATTCCCATTTCATGTTTATACACACCCATCTGTGTATGATAAGCTGCATTAAACGCTCCAATCGAACATGACATTGGTTCAGCTAAACTTGCTTCATAATAAGCTTTACCTTTATATTCGAGTAAGCATCCTAGCTCCATTACTTCAGCTGGAATAATGCAGTAAGTTGTATCTCCACCAAAAAATTCATAAGAATAACCAGGTGACCACATTGTTCCTTTATAGTTTAATGCTGGTTGTAAAGTAAACTTCATTCCTGGTTTAAATTTGTCTTGATGCTTAGCACCAACCTTAACAATATCACCCGCCATTTCATGTCCCATAATAGCTGGATGATCCGCAACATCTTCGTGAACACGTTTATGATTCACTCCTAAGATGGCACATTTGTAAGTTGACATACAGACACTGTCTGAGACAACCTTTACTAAAATCTCATCTTCCTTAATTTCTGGTAATTCAAATTCGTCTAATCTTAAATCATTAGCTCCATGTAATCGCACTGCCTTTGCTTTCATTTTAAAAGTCTCCTCTCTCTGTAAATTGTTGTTTCAAAAGCTACATCTACATAATAAACCAATTATTTTAATTGTCAACTGTTATTTCAAAAATATTTCACTTGCGAAGCAACAATAAAAGGAGTATACTATAATCAGATAAAGAAAAGGAGATCAATATGATTTATACAATTACTTTTAACCCCTCTTTAGACTACGTTATTCAAGTCGATCATTTTAAGCCTGGTATCATTAATAAAACAAAATTCGAAGAAATCCTTCCAGGAGGAAAAGGCATTAATGTTTCAATTGTCCTATCCAATCTCGGGCACGAAAGTACAGCCCTTGGTTTTATGGCAGGTTTTACAGGAAAAGAAATTGAGCATAAATTAGAAAGCTATGGAGCTAAAACCAATTTCATTCATGTAAAAAAAGGATTATCTAGAATCAATGTTAAGATGAAATCGGATGAAGAAACAGAAATCAATGGTATGGGGCCTGATATTCAGCCAGAAGACATTCAAGAATTATTCAATCAATTAGATACATTAACAGAAAAAGATGTTCTCGTTATTTCAGGAAGTATTCCAAGCACTTTGCCTGATACAATGTACGAACAGATTATAGAACGAGTTCAGGAAAAGAAAATAAAAGTTGTTGTCGATGCGACAAACAACCTATTATTAAAAGTATTAAAATATAAACCTTTCTTAATTAAACCAAACAATCATGAATTAGGTGAAATCTTTAATGTCGAATTAAATACTCGAGATGAAGTCATTCCTTACGCAAAGAAACTACAGGAAATGGGTGCTCAAAACGTATTGATTTCTATGGCAGGACAAGGTGCCGTGCTTGTAAGTGATAATAATGAAGTGATTCAAAGTAAAGCACCAAAAGGAACCGTAGTAAATTCAGTTGGTGCTGGTGATTCGATGGTTGCAGGTTTTCTTGCAGGATATTTAGAAACAGGTAACTACGAAAAAGCCTTTATTAACGGTTTGTGTTGTGGTAGTGCAAGCGCCTTCCAAGTAGGTCTTGCGACAAAAGAAGATGTAGAAAACGTAAAGAAAACTCTTAGCGAAAACTAAGAGTTTTTTAATTTATTAAATTAGTTTTTACGTACGTATTTCAAGCAGTCAAGAGTTACGGCGATAAGAATGATAATTCCTGAGAATACGAACTGTAAGTTAGTATCGATACCAAGAATTGTCAATGAATAAGTTAATGCAGTAAAGATCAATACACCAACTACTACACCAGAAATTTTACCGATACCACCAGTAAATGATACACCACCTACTACACAGGCAGCGATTGCATCCATTTCCCATCCTTGTCCATACGCAGCTGAACCAGAACCAATCATACGAATACATTCTAACCAAGAACCAAATCCGTATAAGATTCCTGCCATAATAAAGGCTCCAAGAGTAACCTTAAACACTGAAATACCAGATACAGAAGCAGCTTCTGGGTTTCCACCTACGGCATATAAGTTTTTACCAAATTTTGTTTTATTCCAAATGAACCAAACAATCGCAACTGCAGCTACTGCCCACAAAATAATTGTCGGGAAGCCACCAACTTTAGGAATAATCTTTCCTGGAATAGATTGTTCAATACCACCGAAAGAAACACCTTTTGTTGAATAAGTTACCAAACCAAAGATAACTAACATGTTAGCCATTGTTGAAATGAATGGGTGCATTTTAAATTTAGCCGCAAAGAAACCGGCAATTGTTGTAAACATTGTACATAACACAACACAAATAACTAGTGCTAAAAGAATTCTTCCTCCAACTGGCATAGTTGAGAAATCAAATACATGTCCGAATACTGAACCCGTGTTAGGCCCATTGTGCATAATAATTGTAGCGGCTGTCATACCCATACCAACCATACGTCCAACGGACAAGTCAGTACCAGCTAACATAATTAAACCAGATACACCTAATGCCAAGAACATTCTTGGAGATGCTTGTTGCATAATACTTAAAATGTTATTAACAGTAAAAAGTTGTAAACCATTCTTCTTAATTGGTGTAATGATACATAAGAAAATGAATACTAAAATAATCGCAATATACAAACCATTTTTCAATAAAAAATCACGAGTATTAAATGAGTACTTGTAGTTTTCAATTTTTTGAGCTTGTTTTTCTGCAAACGAGAAATTTGACATCTTCAATAAGTCAATTAAGTGATATTCAAATGTAAACGCATCATGTTTACGATCTTTTGCTTCTTGCATATTTTTAGTATATTCAAGTTTTGCATCGAACAAACGGTTCTTGTAAATAAAGTTCTCTTCTTTAATTTCTTCTTTATCACTAAGACCTGATAAAATATCTTTGTGTTCTTTTTCTAATTCTTTTAATTTTTTATCATAGTCTGCCTTAGCTTTTTGAACCTCATACTTATTACTTTCAACAACTTTGTTGTAGTAATCTGTTTGATAGTGATCCTTTAAATATTTTTCAGCTACTGCAATTTTGTCATTGATTGGCTGTTTGTTTTTAGCCTCGATTTCTTTGGCTTTTTGTAATTTACCATTTAATTCTGAAATACGAGCTTCTTTTTCGCTTTTAGTATAAATTTTATCTCTCTTTAGAACCTCGATTTCTTCAGAATATTCCAATACTTTATTTGTTCCTTCTTCTCTTAGTTCATCAATTTCAGCTTGGATCTTTCCTACATAATCCTCAATAGGTTTACGTAGTGCAAGCTCTTCATCATGACTAAGAATATTTGTAACTGTATTTGTCATAATTATCTCCTTTATAGGTATTTTGCACTGAGTCTTAACAACTCTTCCTGGTTAGTATCTTTTGTATTTACAATACCGGCTAAGCGTCCATTTGACATAACGCCAATACGGTTTGTAATACCTAAGATTTCTGGCATTTCACTTGAAACTACAATAATAGTTTTTCCTTGTTTAGCCATTTTGATGATCAATTCGTAAATTTCATATTTAGCACCTACGTCAATACCACGTGTAGGTTCATCCATCATGAATACGTTTGGTGATCTCTCTAACCATTTACCGAAGATAACTTTTTGTTGGTTACCACCAGATAGACTTGTAATCGCATCATTGGGTCCCATACACTTAGTTCTCATGGTTTTAATTTCTTTATTCGTAGCTTGAACCATTTTATTATCAGAAAGTGCTACCTTGCTCATATAAGAAGGTAAATTTGCAATCGTTGTATTGAATGTTAAATCACACTTTAAGAACAATCCATTTGCTTTACGCTCTTCAGTAATCAGGGCAAAACCATGTTCAATTGCTTCTTTAGCACTATTAAAGTTCATTAACTTATTGTCAAAATAAACACGACCTGAGGCTCTAGTACGGATACCGAAAATCGTTTCTAACAACTCTGTACGTCCAGCTCCTACTAAACCGTATAGACCGAAAATCTCACCTTTTTTAACGTCAAATGTAATATCTTTTAAGTATGGCTCATATTTTGTTGACACATGTTGAATAGATAACATTGGTTCTCCAGGAACATTATCAACAGGTGGGAATCGGTTATCCAATGAACGACCTACCATGGCTGCAATCAACTCATTCATGTTGGTTTCTGAAGTAGGTTTTGTCATAACCATTTTTCCATCTCTTAGAACCGATACTTCATCGCAAATTTCAAAAATTTCATCCATTTTATGCGAAATATAAATTAGCGAAATGCCTTGTTTTTTAAGCATACGCATCATATCAAACAATTTATTAACTTCTTGTGTCATTAAAGAAGATGTTGGTTCATCTAATACAATGACTTTTGAGTTATATGAAATCGCTCTGGCAATTTCACACATCTGTCTTTGTGATACAGACATATTACGCATTGGTGTATCTAAGTTTACCGTCATGCCAAGCTTTCTAAAAAGCTCAGATGATTTCTTTTTCATTCGATCTTCATCTACCATGCCTAATGAATTTGTGGGATAACGTCCCAAGAATAAATTGTCTTTAACATTTCTTTCAAGACATTGATTTAATTCCTGGTGCACCATGGCAATACCATTTTCTAGTGCTTCTTTAGGTCCGGAAAAATTAATTTCTTTTCCTTCTAAAAAAATCGTACCTTCATCTTTTTGATATGTCCCGAATAGACATTTCATCATTGTTGATTTACCAGCACCATTTTCTCCCATAAGTCCCATAACTGTGCCTGGTTTTAAATCCAAATTAATGTGATCCAAAACACGGTTACGTCCAAAAGACTTACTCATTCCGCGGATAGATAAGACCAGTTCTTCATTCTTATCTGCCATAAAATCTCTCCTATTTTTTACTACTATCTAAATAACATTAGGGAGAAAATCATTTCTCCCTAATAATCTTAATCCTAAGTTTTATTGAATTATTTATTTAAGGATTCCTGTGTAAGAAGCTGCATTGTCAGTCTTAACCATGTTAATTGCGAATGCATCATATTTGTCTGGGTTTCCTAAACGGTTTGTAATGTTAGATTCTGTTTGTCCATCACCACCGATATATTCAACATCTAAATTCAATAAGTCATCATATTTTTCTAATAATGGTTGGTAAGTTGAGCTTAAGAAGTTATCAGATGCGTTGTAGATATTTAACCAAACACTCTTCTTAGCGTGATCTTTTTCATCTAATTGGTTAGAAACTGGAGCATAAGTAACTGTTGAATCTAAGAAATCTTTATAGTTGTCAGCAGTAACAGCAACGTTTAATGCATAATAAGAACGTTGATCCTTATTGTATGTGAATACGTCTGAGCTTAATACGTTTCCAGCATCATCTTCTGTACCGATACCTGTATCGATATCAACACCATCTAAAGCATTACGTAATACTCTTAATGTTAAATAAGCTTGGACGTCAGCATGTTGAGAAATTGTTCCACCATATCCTTCAGCGATTGCAGCAACTGCATCTGAGTTAGCATCGTATCCGAATGTAGGAACTTTGTTTTCTTTTGACCATGCGTTGAACATTGACATACCCATACCATCATTGTTAGAAGCTACAACGTCAACTTCATCACCAAATGATGCAGTCCATGTACCGATTGTGTTACCAGCAGTAGCAGCATCCCAAGTAGCACCTGAAGAGTTTTTCATTTCCTGAGAAGCAAGTTCTCTTACTGTATAAGTTTTTCCATTAATTTCTAACGAGCCATCTTGAACACTCTTAGATTTACCATCATTATTAATACCAGCTGGATCACTTACGATTTCACCATCTTTTTCAACAGCTGTACCTAAAGCTTTACGAACACCTCTTGTACGAGCAATAGAGTCATTGTGACCAACATCACCAATAGCTAATACGTAACCGATAACGCCATCTCCGTTACGATCTAATGTATCGATATTCTTTTCGATATAATCTTTAATCATTTGTCCTTGAAGTTCAGCACCTTGATTTGCATCGAAACCAACATAATAAGTATCTTTGTTGAAGTTTAATGCATCCATGTCTATTTCACCAGTAGAACTGTTAGAAGGTTGACGGTTGTACCATACTAATGGTTTGTCAGCATTTGCAACACTAGAACCACCAGTTTTTCCTTCATCTCCTCCACCGCTACAAGCAGTTAATGCAACACCCATAGATAAAGCTGCAGCAATTGTTAAAAATCTTTTGTTCATATTATCCTCCTAATGTAGATTTTTACATTAAGACACTTTCTCATATAGATACTTCGCTTGATTATAATATGATTGGCAGCCGGGTGTTCCAAAAGTAATTTTTAATTTGTTATTTGCTTGCTGTATTTGAAACAAAGCCATTTGTCGTGAATCAATTTATATAATCTATTCTATGCTTGTAAAGTCAGCTATGTATCCTCCTCAATGAGAAGCGTCTTTTTACTACTGCATTCTAACATACGTTTGCAAGCGCTTTCAACTATTTTTTTAATTTTTTTATTTATAACTATTTTTCTATAATCACTATTTTTATTCGGATTTATATATTGATTATCATGCATAAAATATAACTATATTCCTATCAAATTCGTATGTTTTATTGTCTACAAAATCACTATGTAACTTTAATAATATCTGCCCATCATATACACAAATCGTTACTACCACTGCCTATTTAAAAGCTTTATAATCACTATGTTAACAAATAATTTCATCTTATTATTATGACTCATTTAAGAAATGCAAAAAATATTTTTGACCATATTTTTGATTTTTTTATTTTTTTGCTTGCAATTAATATAAACTTATAGTATCATTAACTAGCACTTGTCAAGGAAGACAAGTTTAATATACATGGCGCGTTGGAGAAACGGTTAACTCACATGCCTTTCACGCATGCATTCACGGGTTCGAATCCCGTACGCGTCACCATTTTTCAAACAAAGTCCGAAAGGACTTCTTTTTTTTGCCTTCTAAAAGAAAAAGCCTTCTAAAAATAAGGCTAAAGTTCATTGACAATATTATGTACCCATATTCCTTTTTTAACCAATGTGATTCCTAATACTGCCTTAGGAATATCCACACATTGCACCAATAAGTACACATTGAATATTGGTAAATTTGTAAAACGAGTTAAACATAGCGCAACCATAAATGTAAATATAAATGTATATCCACTATCGAAGAAGAAAGTGAGTAATGTTTTCCCTCCTGCACGCATTGTAAAGTAACTGCTATAGTACAAAGAAATGATTGGAAGCATACAAGCCGAAACTCTTAATAAAGATGTTGCTAACGACTTTACTTCTATAGACGTATTATAGATTTGAGGAATAAAAGATGAACATCCAAACAATGCCACACCAATGCATAAACACATCATAAAATTCATAAATACCATCTTCAAATCACAATCTTTAGCATACTCTATTTCACCAGCACCCAGTCTTTGCCCAACAATAATCGAAATCGAATTTCCCATTGCATAACAAATAATCATAAAGAAATTGGTTACTGTTGTTGTAACATTAATGGCTGCAACTGCAAAAAGTCCTCTTGTTGAATAACATTGAGAAATAAGCGCAATGGATATCGACCACAATATTTCATTACATAATAGAGGCATTCCTCTTTTAACAACATTCTTAAATATATCACCCGATATCTTATATAAACGCATCGCATCCCTTAAATAATTGTTATTTAAGCCTGCCGCTATATTTATCCCCATCTCTACAATTCTTGAAACAACCGTACCAATGGCCGCACCAATAACGCCAAGTTTAGGAAAGCCAAAGTGACCAAAAATCAAAATATAGTTGATGCAAAAATTAATAATAACCGCTATGACACTAGCCTTCATTGGTAAAACTGTATTTCCTGTTTCTCTTAATGAAGAAGAATATACTTGCGTAATCGCAAAAGGAATGAGTCCAATCAACATAACATCCATATATTGCTTGCCAAAGCTCAATGTTGTCATACTATCTGTCGGATCATCATTTAAATATAAAGAAATCAAGGAAGGCCCCAACAATTTAAAAATGCATATGGCCAACATTGAAATCAAGATACAAAGCAACATTTTAATTCGGAAACAATTGTGTACACCATCCCTGTTTCCACGTCCATAAAATTGTGCCAAAAATATTCCAGCCCCTGACATTGCGCCAAAAACACTCACATTAAATACTTGAAATAACTGATTTGAAATAGATACACCACTCATAGATAGTGTTCCTAATTGTCCAATCATAATGTTATCTAATAAACTGGCAAGATTGGTAAAACCATTCTGTATCACAATCGGTATACATACAATCAAAACCATTCGATAAAACTTCTTATCACCAATTAAAGATTTCATGCCCTTCCCCCTCAATGTAAGAAATACCGAGAACGTTTAATGATTCTCGGTATTATTATAATAATATAACGCACCCAATAAATTTGCGTCATTGTTAAATTTACATGCCTGTATCTCAGGCATTTTTAATGTACAAAACCACAATTTGACATTATTCATACTTTCTTTAATGCACTCAATTAATCTTGGTTGTGCCGATATACCTCCGCCAATCAGAATGGTATCTACATCTAGAAGTAGTTGAGTATTACTTAGCATCCAAGCTAAATTTTGACAATACTGATCAAATCCTGCATACACTTTTTCATCATCCAGATTATTAAACAACTCTTTTCCAGTTAAGCCTGTGGCTCTTTCAAGACCATCTTTTCCAAAGTAGGCCGCCATCGTATTCTTAAAAGTCTTTTCTGTATCCATATGCGCATCCGAATACTCTCCAGCCAATAAATGCGACCCTTCATATACCTTATGATCAATGACAATTCCCATTCCAATATATGTACCTAACACAACAACAAGTGCATTTTTTGAATCCATAAGATTGCCATATCCAAGTTCTGCCCACGTTGCACAACGGCCATCATTTTCAATTGTAACTTTACAATTTTTGATTTCTTCCAGCCTATCCCTTAATGGATAATTTGATAAAAATGAAAGTTTTCCTGTAATAAACGCCTTTGAATGATCTTCATTCACAATTCCGGGCATACTAATCGCAATTCCAGTATATTCAAATGGTAAATCACAAATAGATTGTACTATTTTATCAGCCGTATCTAAAGTCGGATACTCTCCCTTATGTTGGATATTCCCTGACTCATCGCACAATCCATATTTAATGTTGGTTCCACCAATGTCTATTGTTAAAATCATAATTTATGAGATGTTGAAATTGTGTAACTATATAAATCGCCACGATAGTAACACATTGTATACTCCATCTTTTTTTTCTTTTTATCATAAGAAACACGTTTACGAGCTAAAACCGGCTGATCTTTACGTATTTTTAACGCCAAGCATATTTCTTCACTCGGATTAATTGCCGAAAACTCTTCATCTATTCTTGTCGGTGCGCCAATCACTTCATAAATAGACTGTGTTTGTTCTTCCATATTTAAAGGAATATTTAAGTCTAATGGAAAATACGAAACAAAATATACCAATAAAACATCATCTGCAGTACGAACTCTTCGAACACAATACATCACTTCTTCGTCCAAGCCAAACAATTCTCTTGTGGCTTGATCCGGGATTTCTTTTGTGATGTGAAAAGACTTAGTTCCAGGTGTTCTTCCTAAAGCTGTCATTTCATCTGTAAAACTACGAATATGCGATAATTCTTCTTTGATTTTAGGTCTATATGTCACAAACGTACCCTTGCCACGGCCACGCTTTACCATACCTTCCTGTTCTAATTCAAGAATAGCTTGTCTTGCCGTAATTCTTGAAACATCGTACATCTCTTGAATTTCCATTTCACTATCAACGCGATCTCCTACAGCCAATACTCCTTCTTGAATATCTTTTTTGTAGAATTCCTTAATTTGTTTATAGTAAGGAAGATGACCAGGCGTTGTATCCAATTTATGCATAACATGATCTCCTTATATATTTGTTATAACAATTATAAGACACTTCTTCTTTGCTTGTCAATTTCAATCCACTCATCTAATGTCATTGGCACATAATCGCTATACATGCAAAAACAATTAATAAGTTGGCAAGGCACATTTTCTAATTGGCCATCTGAAATTCTTGGATGTTTTTGTTGCTGAACATAATCTTGATAAGCATCCAAAAACTGCTGATCTTGCGTCGCATGAATATGTCCATGCAACATAAAAGTTTTAGGATTTCCAAACTCATCCCTTCTATATTGCCCATCATAACAAGCAATTGGATAATGAGATAATACAACCTTTCGTTTATTCTCATTTAATTCCGCATAATCTTTGATCCAAACAAATCTTGAAGTATCAAAATTTTTGTCATCTAGAAAACGATCATGATTTCCGCGAATCAAATAAATTTTACCCTTTAATTCATCCAAAATTTCTGTTGTTTCCTTTGCATTTCCCCATGAAAAATCGCCAAGCACAACAACCTCATCATTTTTACGCACTTTACTATTCCACTGATCAATCATATATTCATTCATTTGATCAATATCGTCAAAGCCTCTTTGATCCATTTTTTCATTTAATGAACGATGAAAAAAATGTGTGTCCGCAATATAATAACGCATCTTTTTACGCATCCTTTCAAACTAGAAAATAGCGGAAATTCCGCTATTTCGTTATACACGCAAACCCTTCTTTTTTAAAAGCATTTTGCGTTTTCTTTAAACTTACATAATCCGATTGGGCTTCCCCTTTATCCAACAAATTATTTTCAATCAGCATATCTATATTTGCCGTTTTAAAATCCATTTCCAACGTCACTTCAACCTGTTTGTCCTTTAATTGCGTCGAAACATGTACCCCTTCAATCGAATTGTATTTATCATCTAATGAAGAGTTGATTTTAGATTGAATCTGTTCAGAATTCATATCTTCCGTAATCCCCAAATCCGAAAAACTCATTGTAAATTTTTGTGTCATCTTTTGAATTTTATCCCCTTTTGCTTCAAAAGTAACCTGCTGTGAAGAATCATTTTTACAATCAATCACCTTTACTTTATTCGTCTTTTTTACTGTTACAAGCGCCTTTTCTGTTGACTTACTTTTTTGATGCGTAAGATCACTCACTTTTGTACACCCACAAAGTAATAGGCTTATACACAACAAATATTGAATTCGCATAAGTATTCCCCCTTACGCAAATTATTTTATCATGAAATCAAATGTTCATCCACAAAGTTCGAAAGTTCATCCAAGCCAGACTTAAATGGCTTACTATCTTGAGCCAAGCCTAAACGAAAATAATATTCTTTATCAAAACACGAGCCTGGCACAAAAAATACACCTTTTTCTGCCAATAATAATTTTGCAAATATCTCACTCTTTAAATCAAAATAATACTTTAAAAAACACACTGTTCCACCACTAGGCAATACACATTCAAAGCGAGGATTTTCTTTAAGCCATTCACGAACGATATTTTTATTTGTTGAAATAATATTCTTAGCCCTTAAAATCAATTCATCCTTATGCTTAAGGGCAATCCATCCCAATTTGTCCACTAAAGGACCCGTAGAAATCATAGAATAATCTCTTCTTATATTGATTTGATGAATCACATACTCATTGGCTTTGATCCAGCCAAAGCGTAATCCAGCAAGTGAAAACACTTTACTTAAGCTCGATGTCGAAATTCCATTTTCATATATATCACTAATTGAGACTTCCTGATTTAAACCACGATATACCTCATCACAAAGAATATAAGTACCATATGGTTTGCATACTTCAATCAATTCATTTAGAAAATCGATAGAATATTCTGTTCCCGTTGGATTCGATGGATTATTTAAAATAATCATTTTTGTTGAGGTATTCATCATCTTTCTAAACTTTTTTACACCAACCTGCCAATCATATTCATCAAGCTCAATTAAACGCACCTTGCATCCAATTGATTTTGGAATATCTACAAACTGCTGGTATCCTGGAACAATAGCTATTACCTCATCACCCTTTTCTAACAATGTATTCATCACTAATTCATTGGCCTGCAGGCAACCTTGTGCCGTTGTGATATTATCAATCGTTCCACTCGCATATAAAGACAAGATTTCTTTTTTTAATTCAACATCCCCTGTGATTTGACCATAATCCAAAGTCAATTCATTAAAATCAAAATCCTCACAATCTAATAGTTCCTTTAAAGTTAACGCTTTTACACACGTATCCGTCATATTATAGATGGCATCATTTTCATAATCATTCATCCATTGTTCGACTTTAAAATCCGGCAATCTCATTCGTAGAATACCTTACTCAAAAAATCTTTTGCACGATCCGACTGAGGATTCGCAAAAAACTCTTCGCTTGTGTTTTCCTCTATAATTTCTCCTTGATCCAAGAAAACAACTCGAGTCCCTACCTTTCTGGCAAAACCCATTTCATGTGTAACAACAACCATCGTCATACCTTGCTTACCAAGATCTTTCATTACTTCAAGTACTTCCTTGATCATTTCAGGATCCAAAGCACTTGTTGGTTCATCAAACAACATAATATCTGGATTCATACACAGTGCTCTTGCAATCGCAACACGCTGTTTTTGCCCACCAGACAAATTATTTGGATACGCATCTTTCTTTTCTAATAATCCAACTTTATCTAAATACTCTAAAGCTGTTTTTTCAGCTTCTTCATCCGTTTTATTCAACACCTCAACTTGTGCTAACTTACAATTTTGTAAAACCGACATATTCGGAAATAAATTGAAATGTTGAAACACAAATCCCATACGATTTCTTTGCACCCGAAATTTCTTTTCATCGTCCGGATTCATCCATTCATCATCCATATAAATTTTTCCTGAATCCACATGCTCCAAGCCATGAATACAACGTAATAATGTACTTTCACCCGATCCACTAGGACCAATCAGCGAGATAATATCCCCCTTATTGACTTCTAAGCTTACATTTTTTAGGGCACGTGTTTTATTAAATTGTTTTGAAACATTCTCTACTCTAATCACTTACAGCCAACCTCTTTTCCACTTTATTTCCAATACAAGAGACAATACATGTCATAATCAAATAGAATATTGCCGCAAGCATATATGGCGACATAACATCATAATACTCAGCTCCAATAACTTGAGCTCCTTTTAATAGTTCAACCGCTCCAATACAACTAATCAAAGAACTATCTTTAATCAAAGTAATAAATTCACTGATCAATGGTGGTACAACACGTTTGAAAGCTTGGGGTAAAATTACTAACTTCATTGTTTTCCAATTCGATAATCCTAATGTTTCACAAGCTTCCCATTGACCTTTATCTACTCCATTAATGCCTGAACGCAAAAGTTCAGTTTGATAAGCGCCGGAGTTAATACTTAACGCAATCATACCAATCACAATTGGATTGATTCTTAATACATGACCTGTAAAAGCTGTATAGATAGATGGAATAACTGAGAAGATAATTAAAATCTGTAGAAGCAATGGTGTTCCACGAATGATTGTGACATACACAAATGATATGGCCCTAGGCACCTTATGTTTGCTTCTTCTTCCACTTGCTCCTAAAATGCCAAGCACTAAACCAATTAAAAGGGAAAGCGCTGCAATCGCAACCGACAACAGCGCACCCTTTGCCAAATAGAGTATATTCTCTAATGTAAATACCTGATCAATCGCAACAAACATACACTTTCCTCACTTTTCCTTTACTTTGTTTCTAATGGAGATAAACCATATTTTTTGCACAACTTAGCATAATCATCGCTAGCCAAGAATTTTTTAATACATGTATTCATCTTGTCAATCACATCTGTATTTCCTTTTTTCGCAATAATGTAGTTTTGTTCATCCATTAAAGATTCATCCAACCTTTTAAATTCGCCACTCTTCACATAGTTTTTTGCTACACCCAAATCAACGATTGCTGCATCATATTGATTTGCACTTAATGCATTCATAATGTCTTGCACATTCTTTAATCCAGTTACTTTGGCATCCTTAACTTCTTTTGCAGCCGTCTCACCTGTAGCTCCTGTTTGGGCAACTAAAGATTTACCTTCCAAATCAGAAGTCGATGCGATATCTGAATCTTTAGGAACAACAGCCACCTGACTTGATCCTAAATATGGATCTGACCATTCCACTTTACGTTTTGAATCATATGTAAATCCAGAAATGCCTACATCAATTTGATCTCCTTGAAGCTGAGTAATGATATTATCAAAATCCATCTTCTTCATTTCTAATTTATAAGTAACTCCTTCTTCTTCACTTAAATATTCTTCAAAACACTTCATCATATCTGGATCAAATCCTACGATATCTCCCTTTTTATTTTCAGATTCATAAGGAGCATAATCTGGAGAAATCCCCACAGTAATTGTTTTTACATCCTCTGACTCACTTGAACACCCTGCCACTGTTAATGCGGTTAATGCCGCCATACCTAATTTAATAATTTTTTTCATGTTTTATTCCTACCTTTCTTCGTGTGTAAATCAAAAATTATTTCATATCGTCGATCACTTTCCATTCACACACACCCTTTCCAATAAAAAAACGCCCAAATGTATATTGGACGTAATAAACGCGGTACCACCAAAATTCCATCTGCCTATACAGATGACACCTCATTCTTAACGCGAATTCACGATTTAGCCTCAAATCTTCGACCAAATAACTCCAAGACACGTTCCAAAAGATTTCACAATAACTTACACCTTCCGTTATCTCTCTTTAGAGAAATTACTTTTGTACTTCTTCTCTTCTTTGTTTATGTAAATTATTATATTCATTTTCTGAAAACTTGCAAGATGAAATTGAAATTATTTTACATTTATTTACAAACAATAAAAAAAGACCTCTTTTAGAGATCTATGCTGCAAATTCATTTAAAGCATCAATTGTTTTAGTATATTGCTCTTTGACTGCATCAAATTGTTGTAAAGCCAATTCCAAATTACCTGCACGTAAACTTTCTGTGATTTCAAAACTTGGTTTATACAAATGATCAAAGCCTAAATTCATGCATACTCCTTTCAATGTATGAGCTGCACGAAAAGCTATTTCCACTTGTTTATCATTTAAAGCTTTTTCAAGTTCTTGAAAACTCGTGTCTTCTCTAAATTTTAGTGCAAATTTCTCAATCATACTAACACTTGGTAAACGTTTAATAACATCTTGATAATTAGCACCCATTTTTATATAACATTCTTCAACTGTCATTCTATTTTCCTCTCTAAAATATAACTGAATATTAAATTAACATTTTAATTAAAGCTTTTTTGAAACGTATATATTTTATAATCTAACCAAAGAAAAAGCAATATAAAAAGGAAGTGAAATAAACTGGTTCAAAAGTCAAGGACAAATATCTGACAGTTCTTGTTAAATGAGTGT
>ENA-OWRC01001762-OWRC01001762.1-human-gut-metagenome-genome-assembly--contig:-NODE-1762-length-19805-cov-3.750987_pt1 | contig 19805 bp, 19 predicted proteins | sample MGYA00248268_ERZ651895 | MGnify/ENA primary metagenome ERZ651895 (study PRJEB26924, sample SAMEA4378242) | human gut metagenome | biome: human gut; feature: human-associated habitat; material: faeces...
ATTTAATGCGGCAAATCAAGGAGGATCCCGACCATAAGGTTTATCGTCTGCTGGATTTCAGCAGTCGCCCCAGAGATATTGCCGACCCCTGGTATACAGGAGATTTCGATATCACATATCATGACATTACAGAGGGTCTGGAGGGCTTTCTGGCATATCTGAAAAAAGAAAACAAGCTATAAGGAAAAGAGATAGAACAAAAACGTTCTATCTCTTTTCCTTTATTCCTTCCCATCAAACCGAATGACGGTTCCATATTTTATATTTCTTTCCTGAAGCTTCCGATCAATTTCCTGCTTCAATTCCTCATTCGGACGCTTCGCTTCATAAGGCACCATCAGGTCGAACACCAGATTTTTCTGCTCCTTACCGCCGACGATGCGGAAGCAGTGCATCGTCACCGCAGGGTCAATTTCATGGATAATCTCCTGTGTCACCTGCCGCATTTCATTCCATTCCGCATCATTCACCAAAATGGGATCATAATGAATCACCAAATGGACATTCAACTCTCGCAAAGCCCTGCTTTCTAACTCATCAATGATGTCGTGCCCCTCCAGAGAGTACAAATCCGCATTGACCTCTGCATGAATCGAAGCAAAGCATTTCCCCGGACCATAATCATGAATCAGCAAATCATGCACACCCAGAATTTCGTCCGGTGCTGTCACCAGTTCCTTGATTTTCTCAATTAAATCCGGTTGCGCCTGTTCACCAAGCAGAGGAGAAATCGTTTCTTTTATTCACACCCGAATGGAGAATAAACACCGCAACCAGCAGACCGATGTAACCATCAATCTTAATACGGAACAGAAATCCCACGAAACACCCTAGCAGAACCGCCGCCGTTGTAATTACGTCATTGCGACTATCCACCGCGGTTGCCTCCAGGGTAAGAGAGTGAATCCGTTTCCCCAAGCTACCGAAAAAGAAGGACATCCACAGCTTTACCAAAATAGAGCCAACCAGAATGACAACTGTCAGCGCAGAAAAATCCACTGCCTCCGGATGAATGATCTTTTCCACGGAGGATTTCACCAGCTCCACGCCGATAACCAGAATCAGCACTGCCACCATCAGCCCCGAAAGATATTCGTATCTGGCGTGTCCATAGGGATGGTCTGCGTCCGCAGGCTGCTGTGCCAGACGAAAGCCAAGGAGCGTCACCACAGAGGAGGATGCATCCGAAAGGTTATTCACCGCATCGGCAACAATCGCAACCGAGCCGGACAGAAGCCCTGCCACAAGCTTGCCGAAAAACAGAAGCCCATTGCAGAAAATGCCGACCACGCCTGCCAGCTTGCCTACATCGGTACGCACCTGCGTATTCTCTACATCCGTATAATTTTTTACAAAAAGCCTTAACAAAAGCCCTGTCATACCCACTTCCCCCAATTTTTTCATCTTCTTTTTTCATTAGGTTATCGTATTATCATATCACTCTGAAAAACGAATTACAACCACAAACCATCGCAGCTCTGCACAAAAAAGTCCCCTATTCCTTTTTCGGGAACAGGGGAACTGTTTGATCGCTTTTCTCTTAGTCTTCTTTAAAGAAGTCCTTCATTTTTTTTGTGGAATGATTTAATAATATTAGGATATTTTTTCATTAGTTCATCACATAAACGACCACTTTTATCAGTTGATCCATCATCAACCAATATTATTTCTACATCACCTCTTTTATTATTATCAATTTGCATTATGAATGACATCACACATTGTTCTAAGTATTTTTCAACATTATATACTGGTATTATTATACTAATTAGCATATAAACTCCTAATTTTTGTCCTTCATGGATTATTTTTTATATATTCTTCAACATTTTCATACATTTCTCTCCAATTTTTCCATTCCTGAAGAAACTGAAGAAACTTCTTTCCATGCGAATGCATCACTAATAAATTTGGCACACTTGCTATATAAAATCCACTTTTAATTATTCTATATGCAACTTCAACATCTTCTCCTCCATGCCCTAACTTCTCTGAAAAAGGATATTTTCTTAGAAGTTCTCTTCGCGCCAATGCATTACTGCAACTAAAAATACCCGGATGTATTTCCTGTTCTAATTTGATTCTAGGCATCATTATTCTACTCTTTATGTATCCCAGTCCATTAAACATTTTCTCAGAAAAGCTCCCATCTGGAAGTGCTATAACTTCTCCATAACAACCACCAATTCTTTCGTCCTGGAATACTTTATTTGCAAGTTCTAAGTAATTGTTTCTTTTAGGAACAGAATGTCCACTCAAAAAACACACAATTTCACCAGTTGCGTATTCTACACATTTATTACTGGCAAAACTATAATTAAACTCTTTTTTCTCAATCTGTTCTATTCTAACATCATAATTTTGTGCAATTTTTATTGTATTATCAGTTGATTGTGAATCTAAAATAATAACCTCAAAATTAGAATATGTTTGTTTATTCAAACTTTTCAGCACTTCACCAATATGTTTTTCTTCATTATATGTTCTAATAACTACGCTAATTTTATAATCCATATTAAATTTACCTAACCACTAATTCGTCCACAATTTTTTCTAGTTTCTTATTAAATTTCGCATTATTACTACTCATTTCATGTTCCATTCCAGCAACAATCTGATCATAATTAATTATAAGATCTTTCAACTTATCTACATCTTCAACAGGTATAATTGTTCCCATTCTTTCAGCTACATTTCTAGCAAATTCCACCTGGTGATTATTAACATGTTCATTAAACTGCTGTTGACGAGGTACAACAATCGGAGTCTTGCCAAGCTGTAATGGCATGATAAAACTTGCAGGTCCACCGTGCGTAATTACTATCCGAGCATCTTCTACATTTTTAAGCATCTGTTGATATGGAATCAACTTACTCCATTTGCAATACTTAGGCTCATAAGTACTAAATCCAGTCTGAATGATAACTTCTTCGGTAATCACACCATCTCTTTTCAACTCATCTATTTTCTTTACAAGCCTATTAAATGGCTATTCATGCGTTCCTACTGTCACAAAAATCATTTTGACATCCTCACTTTTTAAAAAATACTACCTAAATTAATGGCTTTTGGATATACTTTTTTCTGTTCCTCCCACTGAACTATAAATCTATCTGTGACTGGATAAACCATTTTTCCAGTCACAGTTGGCTTATCAATTCTATCAAAAACTTCTATGTATATAAGTTTTGCTCCGAATAACTTTCCTAAATAAAAAAATGGAACTGACACTGCTGCTCCTGACGAAATAATAAGTTCTGGACGTTCTTTTCTTAATTCTTTTTGCAAAATCTCCCATGCAATTTTAGTATTTTTGAGCAATGCTTTTAAGCTACGATTAGTAGGATAATAACACGGATACATTTTTTCCTTATCCAATAAACTTCTTGCATCTTCTTTATCAAATGTAACCCAAAATCTATCTTTATTTTCCCAAAAAGGTTTTAACATATATAAGTGAGTTAAATGTCCTCCTGAAGAACCTACAAGGCATACTTTCATTGTTTATCCTCTCTTTAGAAATATATTTCACACAACTACGCCGGCCTTTTGGCCAGCGTAAATGGCTGTTACTTATTTGTTTCATTTCTGAGTAATCTATTTCTCACACCGATCCCTCACTCTTCACTACCGACCTAACCGTCTTCAACAAAATCCTGCAGTCCAACCCAATCGACCAGTTCTCGATATACTCGGTATCCAGCTTCACGACTTCCTCAAAATCAGTAATATCACTCCTGCCGCTTGCCTGCCACATTCCTGTGATACCAGGTTTAATTGACATACGGCTTCTGTGATGCAGCTCATACTGTTCCCATTCATCGACTGTCGGTGGTCTGGTTCCTACCAGGCTCATATCACCTTTCAGTACGTTCCAAAACTGTGGGAACTCATCCAGGGATGTCTTACGGATAAAGTTTCCGATTCCTTTTGGATTACCGTTTTTATCCTTCTTCTCGCTGCCGATGATTCGCGGATCGTAGTCCATCTTGAACATCAGACCTTCCATCTTGTTCTGGCTCATCAATTCTGCTTTTCTCTCTTCGGCATCCATATACATGCTGCGGAATTTATAGATTTTAAATTTCTTTCCGTTCTTACCGATACGCACCTGTGAGAAGAAGATCGGCCCCGGGGATTTGATGTAGATCATCGGTCCTATGACAACGATCAGGATTACGGTAAGCAGGCAGCCGACAATTCCTCCGGCAATATCCATCAGCCTCTTGTAGAGCAGCTGTTTCGGTGATGCGGTATTGATGCTGGATGTAATTACCGAATATCCACCGATTTTTTCTATAAAATTCTTTCCGCTGAGTGATTTTTCCATTTCACCCAGGCTGAGATGTACAGTCAGTCCCATGATGATGATCTCATCGATCAGCTTCTGTGGATATGGTTCTGTCTCGCTGATCTTGACAAAGACTTCGTCAACCCATTCATGACAGAGATATTCACTGATCGTGTCCATATTTCCGACAACCGGTATTCCTGCGATTTCTTTTACACCCGGATTGTCATCAATGAGCGCAATCCCATTGATGGAAAAATTCTGGATCGGAGCGCTCAGGATTTTTTCAATCGTCTCTTTTGCTTCGGCGAGGCTTACCACAACGACCATGGACTTTTCTTTCTTTTTGGTCGCATTCTTTTTCAGGACATTTTCTTTGTGCCATACCCTGCCGACGTAGTCAAAGCATAAATACAAAAATGCGGTATAGAACAACGTTAATCTGGAATAGCTGACTGCCTGCTGTGTTGCAAAGAGATACAGGACAGACAGCAGCATGACCATCAATACATGCTTGGCTGTCTTGGTAAATTCTATGTAATAGCCCCGTTTCAGGATATCCTGATAGGACTGTCCCAGAAACATGACCACGATCTGGCACAGCATAAATACAAATGCGACTGTGCGGTAGATCTGATCACTGTACGGGTTTTCCAACCCCTGTCGTACTAAGTATGCAACTACAAAGGCAAGCTGAAGGCAGAAAATATCCAGAAGGATAAAATCCCAGTGTTTCAGCCACCCCTGTGGTGATTTCTTATACATACGCTTCCCCCTTACAAAAATCTTTCTATATTTTACAGATTTCGGATTCTGCTGTAGTCCCGAGATCATCGCTGCCATACAGTTCCCTGCAGCAGTCTCTGCACAGCTGTCCGGCTCCCGGAATATAACATTTCCGTTCACTGACCGGCATCTGCACCGGTACATCAGTAACGACACCACAGAGCACGCATCTCTCGAACGAATTCTCTTCAGAATCCATCTGTAATTTTTTCTCTTTTCTGTCGAAGAAAAATTTCTTTTTCATATTCTTTCCTTATATTTATAACTTATCTAATATGTAACAAATTTAAAATCTGAATGATTTCAGATCTTAAATTTGCTGCATATTATTTACCTGTGTTCTGTTTCGTGAATTTCTCTCTGGAATTCTTCCACAGACATATTTTCATTGCCGGTCGGCTTATTTCCTACCGGATGGAAAGTCGGTACGATTTCTTCTACCATCTCAACGATGTGAGGACTGTTTTCGTAACTTGCCTGTGCCAGTTCTGTCAGCTGTCCGAGGAATTTACTGATATCAAACGGAATTGGTTTGCCGATATGGATCAGATCATTATCGGTTTTCTTCATTCCCTCTTCTGCCATCAGCTTCTCTTCGTAAAGCTTCTCACCAGGACGCAATCCTGAATAAACGATTGGAATTTCCACATCCGGTTCATATCCGGAAAGTTTGATCAGGTTTCTCGCAAGACTGTCGATCTTGACCGGTTCACCCATATCCAGAACGAAGATCTCACCGCCCCAGGCATAGGTTCCTGCTTGAAGTACCAGGCTGACTGCCTCCGGGATCGTCATGAAGTATCTCACGATATCCGGATGTGTAACTGTCACCGGGCCGCCCGCTTCGATCTGTTTCTTAAAGAGTGGAATAACTGATCCGTTACTTCCAAGAACATTTCCGAATCGAACTGCCACAAACTGTGTTCCCTGTCGATCTTTGTTCTTGACGCTCTCGATATGTACGCTGGAACGCTCTTCCGGCCGGCTCTTCATGGCTGCCGTCGTCCTGTCTCCCGGAATCTGATCCTCGAAGTATTTATCCATGTGTGCATGAAGAAGTGGAAGGACATCCATTCTGCCGGCCTTGCTCACTGCATCCATACTCTGGATGACCATTTCGCAGAGACGTTTGCTTGCGCCCATGATGTTGGTCGGATTTACTGCCTTATCCGTACTGATCAGGATAAATCTTGATGCACCGTGCTTCAGTGCCGCATACGCTGTTTTGTATGTACCGATCACATTGTTCTTGATGGACTCGTTCGGGCTTGTCTCCATAAGCGGCACATGTTTGTGTGCTGCTGCATGATATACGATTTCCGGCTTGTATTTCTCGAACACCATATTGATTCTTCGGCTGTCTCTGACAGATCCGATCAGCACAACGAGGTTGAGGTTTTTGTACTTACGTCTCAGTTCCTGTTCGATATCGTATGCATTATTCTCATAGATATCAAAAATGATCAGCTGTTTCGGTTCATGACCTGCGATCTGCCGGCAAAGCTCACTTCCAATAGAGCCACCGCCGCCGGTAACAAGGATTGTTTTTCCTTTAATGTACTGGAAGATCTCTTCCATGTTTACTTTGATCGGATCTCTTCCAAGCAGATCTTCGACTGCTACTGCTTTCATCTTGCTTAAGGAAACCTGTCCGTTTGCCAGCTGGAATACTCCCGGCAAAGTCTTGAGTTCACATTTTGTTTCCTTACAGATATTGAGGATATCTCTTCTGTCCTCCACCCGTGCGGTAGGGATTGCAAAAAGGATCTGGTCAATGTTGTATTTCTCGACGTTTGCCATGATGCTGTCACGTCCGCCGACGATAGGAACTCCTTCTGTCAGACGTCCCCATTTGTTCGGGTTGTCATCGATCACACAGCATGGCTTAGCAGTTGCCTTGACGGATGTTTTCAGCTCCCTCAGGATCATCTGCCCGGCTGCACCGGCACCAATGATCATAGTTCTGTGTGTTGCCATCGCATCCTTTTCGCGTTTGGCACGCTCCAGTGTGATATAACGATACATAAAGCGGACTGCCACGGTTAGGATAAACTGTGAAATGCATCCTACGATATAATAGGAACCGGGCATTCGCTCATAAAATGTCGTGATCCCGACTACCTGAAATACTGTTGTGACCACCGTTGCCACAAAAATGCGGTTCAACTCGGTAAAGCTGGCGAAACGCCATACGCTGTTATACATATGTGCCACATAAAACACGATCAGTGAAAATGCCGTATAAAAAGGCGCAAACCTCAGGAATGCACTTAAATAATTCTCTGGTATGCTGGAATAGGCCAGATCAAATCTCAGTAAGAGGCCAAAAAAATACGAAAAGTTGATTGCGACAATGTCGTAGATGATCAGATAAAATGCGATAATTTTCCAATGTTCGATTGGTTTTCTTTTTCTTACGCTGTTGCTCATTTTCTTCCCCCGTCTGTTTTATAAACATCTGCATTTTATCACATAAACATATTTCTGTAAACCCCTTGGGATCTGGTTTTACCCCCCCCCGATGCGAAAATTTCTCGAAAAATCACGGAGTTTTTATGCCAAAAAACAAAGAAGATCAGGAACTCCATGCCGGTTCCTGACCTTCCTAGTTTTTATATAATAATACACACCATGCCGCCTTTGCTGTCGTTGACGATCTTCTGCATGGTGTCCTGCAGTTTGGACTGGCTCTCTTCTCCAATGGAAGTCAGTTTGCTTCGGATGCCGTCCTGCACCAGCTGTTCTATGGATTTTCCAAATATATTCGTTTCCCAGATGCTTTCGCCGCGCTGTCCGCTTTCGCCGATATACTGGATCAGATCCTTTGCCTGCTGCTCAGTTCCCACGATCGGAGCGATTTCTGTTTCTATGTTAGCTTTGATCATGTGGATAGAAGGGCTCTTGGATTTTATCCGGACACCGTACTTGCTGCCCTGCCGTATGACGGACGGTTCCTCAATCTGGATCTCGCCAAGTTCTGGCACTACCACACCGTAGCCGCTTTCTCTCACAGACTCCAACGCCGCCTGCACTTTGACGTATTGTTCTTTCATTGCCGCGAGTTCTTTCATCGTATGGATCAGATCATATTCTGTTTCCATCTGGATACCGCTCATTTCACTTAACATACGATAATAATATTCGTCCCTGATCTGAATTCGTATACGCACTTTTCCACTAGACAGACTGACCTCCTCCAACAGGACATCCTGCACAAAAGGAGCTGTCAGCTGAACAGATTCCCGGGTTATATTTTTAATATGAAGTAATTTTTTCATCTGTTCGCGTATCTGCTCCAGCAGCTTCAATTTCAGCTCATGATCATTCGGCAGCATTTCCACCCATTTTGGTACGAAGAACTGAATCTCACTTACCGGAAATTCATACAGTATATTGGAAAGGATTCTGGTGACATCTTCTTTTCGCAGCTGCTCGCAGTTGGCTGCCATAGTCGTTACACCATATTTATTCTGCAGATTTCTGACAAGTTCCTGCGTTTCTTCTTTATATGGCATCTGGGAGTTTACAAGAATCAGAAATGGTTTGCCCTGTTTTTTCAGAAGGTTTATAGTCAGTGCCTCTGCATCAGCGAAATTTTCTCTTGGAAGTTCGCCGAAGCTTCCATCTGTCGTAACCACCAGTCCGATCGTTGCATGTTCCTGAATGACTTTGCGTGTGCCAGTCTCTGCTGCTTCATGAAAAGGAATCGCTTTTTCAAACCATGGAGTTTTTACCATGCGTTCTCTTCCGTCTTCAATGTGGCCGCTCGCATCTTTTACGAGAAATCCTACGCAGTCAATCAGACGGATCCGTACTTTCTGATCATCCCCTAAATTTACATTCACTGCTTCTTTTGGGATAAATTTGGGTTCTACGGTTGTGATGAGCTTCCCGGAACCGCTTAAAGGGAGCTGATCACGCACTTCCGCCTGTTTTGCCGGTTCCATATCCGGCAGTGCCACCAGCTCCATAAATCTCCGGATAAATGTGGATTTTCCTGTACGGACTGGGCCAACAACGCCTATGTATATGTCACCGCCGGTACGTGCCTGAATATCCCGGTAAACCTGAAAATTTTCCATATAAAAAAGCCCCCTTGCATATATTCACACAATCCCATGTATTGTTATAATATATGTCCTGGGGGCTTTGGTTATGATTTTTTATTATGCTCTTTGAGATAGGCTTCTCTTCCCTGCTCATAAAGGTTGTTACCTTCACAGTCAATGATGACCACCAGCGGCATCTCTTCTACATAAAGTCTGCGGAGTGCTTCGGACTGAAGGTCTTCGTAGGCAACAAGTTCTGCTTTCTTGATGCATTTCGCAAGAAGTGCTCCTGCCCCGCCGATCGCTCCGAAATAAACGCCACTGTATTTCTTCATAGCCTCTACGACTTCCGGAAGACGGGCGCCTTTTCCGATCATGCCACGGGCTCCTACAGACATCATGGTTGGTGCATAAGCATCCATACGGCCGCTGGTAGTTGGGCCTGCGGAACCGATGACCTGACCCGGTTTTGCAGGGGTCGGGCCTACATAATAGATTGTGGCATCCTTTGGATCAAACGGAAGTTCTTCTCCTCTGGCAAGTGCTTCGCACATTCTCTTGTGACCGGCATCACGGGAGGTATAGATTGTTCCTGTCAGATAAACGGTGTCACCTGCATGGAGTGTCCTCGCAAGTTCTTCGGTAAGTGGTAATGTAATATGACGTTCCATCTTAGATCACCTCCGTTTTGTGCCGTGTTACGTGGCAGCTGATGTTGATCGCACATGGCATACCGGCAATGTGAGTCGGCATTGTTTCGATGTTCAGACCGATTGCAGTCGTCTTTCCGCCAAATCCCTGTGGACCGATCCCAAGCTGGTTGATCTTCTCGAGCATTTCTTTCTCGAGGTCTGCATAATATGGATCTTCGTTCTCGGAATCTACCGGGCGCATCAGGGCTTTCTTAGCAAGAAGGGCAGCTTTATCAAAAGTTCCTCCGATTCCAACGCCAACAACCATCGGTGGACATGGGTTCGGTCCGGCTGTTTCGACTGTTTCAAGGATAAAATCCTTGATTCCCTCGATGCCGGCAGACGGCTTAAACATACGGATAGCACTCATGTTTTCGCTTCCGAAGCCTTTGGGGCCAACTGTGATCTTGATGTTTTCGCCTGGTACGATTTCTGTATAAAGCATCGCCGGAGTATTGTCTCCAGTATTTCCTCTGCGGACCGGATCCTTCACTACGGATTTGCGGAGATAGCCGTTGGTGTATCCTCTGCGGACGCCTTCATTAACTGCTTCGGTGAGGTCTCCGCCTGCAATATGTACGTCCTGTCCGATTTCGAGGAATACACATGCCATTCCGGTATCCTGACAGATTGGCACCTGTTCATTCTCTGCAATCTGGTAGTTTTCGATGATATTATCCAGAATTCCACAGGCAATCTCGCCATCCTCACTTGCACGACAGGCCTGGATAGATTTCTTGATGTCGTCCGGAAGCACCTGATTGGCTTCGATACAAAGCCGTTCGATGGTGTCCGTGAGCACTGATGCTTGTATTTCACGCATATCCTTGCACCTCTTTATATTTTTTCTTTTATTCTATCCTATTGAGAATTATTGTGCAAGGGAGAGTTTACTCCCCGGAGCTCCTAATGAAATGCGGCATAATGAATCTAATTGTTTTTTTGAGGGTATGTTTAATAGAACTATATATGTAAAAACAGCCGGGAGCTACGAGATTTGAGCATAGTAACCTCACGAGGCTTCCAGGAATTCTTTCGTTCTAGTGATAACTGCGTTGCTCTGTCTGAGCAAAGCGAGTTTGCAAAAGCAGTTATCCATAGGCGAACGAAAGAATTTCGGAAACGCAAGTGGGTTACAATTGATCAAAATCGTAACTCCCGGCGTATTATCTCTATATTACTCTCTCATCATACCCTCAAGTTAAAAATCAATAAAACTCATTATGAAGCAGTTCATGCTCCTTGCCTTTGAGAAGTCCCTGGTAAAGTTCGAGTACCATCGGGTTCTCATCGGATTTCTTAATAATCGTTGTATTATCCGCATTGTACAGACCTCTGGCTCTGGCAGCTTTTGTTCTGTCACCGGATCTTGTCGGCTGACCACCACCCATGATACAGCCACGACGACATGCCATAACTTCGATCAGATGATACTCTGCTTCGCCGTTCTTTACACGATCCATAACGATTCTTGCATTGGCAAGTCCGCTGGCTACGCAGATCTTGATTTCCATTCCTTTGTATGGTACGGAGAATTCCTTGATTCCCTCGTCTCCACGTACACCACACTCGGAGATTTCTCTCATTGTTTCTTTACTGTGGTCCGGAGTCAGACGACGAAGAACTGCCTCTGTAACACCACCGGTAACACCAAAGATAACTCCACCGCCGGAACCGAATCCAAACGGCATATCACATGCTTCTGGCTCAAGTCCTGCAAAGTCAAGGCCAAAGTTGTCGATCATACGAAGAAGCTCTGTGGTTGTGATAACGATATCGGTATCTTTCTCACCATGTGTATAGCTGTTCGGACGAACGGCTTCTGCCTTCTTAGCCGTACATGGCATAATGGAAACCATTACAGTCTTCTTTCCCTGAGCATGTTCCGGATCACGGAAGTATTCCTTAATAACAGCAGAAAGCATTCCCTGTGGGGATCTGCAGGTAGAAATATTCGGAATATAATCCTTATACTGATCTGTAATAAATTTCACCCATGCCGGACAGCAGGATGTCAGGAGCGGAAGTTTCTCACCTTTTTCAATACGGTTAAGGAATTCTGCACTTTCTTCCATAATCGTAAGGTCAGCACTGAATGTGGTATCATAAACTTCATCAAATCCCATGCGATGAAGCGCATTGACGATCTTGCCCATTACACTGCGGCCCTTCTGGAGTCCGTAATGATCGCCCACTGCAACACGTACTGCAGGTGCAATCTGCGCAACTACACGGATATCCGGATCTGCAAGTGCCTTAAAGACTTTGTCTGTATTCGTGTGGATAGAAATAGCTCCTGTCGGACAGAATGCACGACACTGTCCACAGTTTACGCACTGTGTCTCTGCAATCTTTTTATTGAATGCAGGCATAACCATTGCTTCTGTTCCACGGAATGCAAATCCAAGTGCGCCGATTCCCTGAATTTCCTCGCAGGCACGTACACAGTTTCCGCAGAGGATACATTTATTCGGATCGCGAACGATAGACGGAGAACTGAAATCCAGCTCATGCTGCTCTCTTGTGTTCTGGAAACGTACGGTTCTTACGCCGAGACGATGTGCCAGTTCCTGAAGGACACACTCACCACTCTTGATACAGGTTGTACAGTCACGGCAGTGTGCTGCAAGGAGCAGTTCCACGATCAGTTTACGATAGTTTCTTAATTTATTTGTGTTAGTATGAATAACCATACCATCGCGCGGTACTTCTGAACAGGAAGCAAAGGTTTTGCCTCTGTCATCCTCTACTGTACATAAACGGCATGCTCCAAACGTAGAGAGCTCTGAATGATAGCACAGTGTCGGAATATCAATGCCTGCGTTACGGATAACGGTCAGGACGTTTTTTTCATCGGTAAATTCAACTTTTCTACCGTCAATTGTCATTGTACCCATAATTCAGCCTCCTTCCTATGCTTCCACATAAACCGCATCAAAATTACAGTTATCTTTACAGGAACCGCATTTGATACATACGTCATTATTGATGTGATACGGAGATTTGATTTTTCCGCTGATTGCACCTGCCGGGCAGTTCTTCGCGCACTTACCGCAGCCAATACAGAATTCCGGATTAATGTGGAATTTACGAAGTGCTGTACAGACTTTTGCACGGCATTTCTTATCCTTAATATGTTCCTCGTATTCATCACGGAAGCGTTTCAGAGTACTGATAACCGGAAGCGGTGCACTCTTGCCAAGTCCGCAGAGAGCCATGCTCTGTACCATAGTAGCAAGCTCTTCCAGTTCATCAAGGTCTGACATTTCACCTTTACCATCTACGATTCTCTCGAGAATCTCCAACATACGCTTTGTTCCTTCACGACACGGAACACATTTACCACAGCTCTCACGCTGTGTAAAGTTCATAAAGAATCTGGCAACCTCAACCATACAGGTATTTTCATCCATAACTACCAGACCGCCGGAACCCATGATCGCGTCGAGTGATTTAACGGAGTCAAAGTCAAGCGGACGGTCGATCTGATCTTCGATCAGACATCCACCGGATGGTCCACCGATCTGTACACCTTTGAAAGCAGCTCCGCTCTTCAGGCCACCACCGATATCATAAATGATATGACGAAGACTGGTACCCATTGGTACTTCGATCAGACCTGTGTTTTCGATTGCACCGGTCAGGGAGAAGGTCTTGGTTCCCGGGCTTCCTTCTGTTCCAATGGTACGGAACCAGTCAGCACCCTGAAGAATGATCTTCGGAACGTTTGCATAAGTTTCTACGTTATTCAGAACGGTAGGTTTCTCCCAGAGACCTTTTTCTACTGTACGCGGTGGTTTGACACGCGGCATGCCTCGCTTACCTTCGATGGATGCAGTGAGGGCAGAACCTTCACCACAAACAAAGGCACCTGCACCACGATTGATATGTAAATGGAAATTCACACCGGAACCAAGGATATTGTCACCAAGCAGTCCATAAGCTTCAGCCTGTTCGATAGCCATACGGAGACGTTTAACGGAAAGCGGATATTCTGCACGAACATAAATGTATCCGTTCTCTGCGCCAACTGCGTATGCGGCAATGGTCATACCTTCGATCATCTTATACGGATCACCTTCCATTACGGAACCATCCATGAATGCACCCGGGTCACCTTCATCACCATTACATACTACATAACGAACTTTTTCTTTCTGACGAGCAACCTGAGACCATTTTTTACCAGCCGGGAAACCAGCTCCGCCTCGTCCGCGAAGTCCGGATTTTGTTACTTCATCGATAACATCCTGTGGGGACATATCGAAGAAAGCTTTTGCCATAGCCTGAAAACCGCCAACAGCAATATATTCATCAATGGATTCTGCATTAATATTACCACAGTTCTCAAGAACGATTCTTGTCTGCTGATTCAGGAAAGGAATGTCAGAAGGATGTGGACAGGCGGTATCATGATCACGATAAAACAGTCTGCTTACCGGCTCTCCTTCCATAACAGTACGCTCTACGATCTCTTTACAGTCTTCTACCTGTACATGAACATACTGATAATCATAAGGTTCAATCTTCATCAGAGGTCCTAATTCACAAAGGCCCTGACATCCTGTCTTAACAACACCGACATGCGGAACATCTTTCTGCATTTCCACGCTTACCCAGTCAAGATTCTCGCACAGTTTCGCCATCTCGTCATAAATCTTCTGTGCGCCGGAAGCGATACATCCGGTACCGGAACAGACAAGCACACGACAGGTAAAAGATTCCAGGGTATTTTTTGCTTCAGCCTGCTTATTGAGCAGATCTTCTTTACTCACAATACTCATACCGTCTCACCTCTCAATTCATTTAACAGATCGATTGCCTTTTCTGGTGTCATTTTCGGATGTACTTCGTCGTTTACTGTAAGTGTTGGCGCCAATCCGCATGCACCAAGGCAGGATACAGTTTCTACCGTAAAGAGCATATCATCCGTTGTATGCTTCTTGTTACTGAGTCCAAGTTCCTTCATAAGAGCTTCTTTAACCGGCATGGATTTACGCACATGACAGGCTGTTCCATCACAGACTTTGATGACGTATTTTCCTTTTGGCTCAAAGGAAAAGTTCTCATAGAAAGTGGCTACACTGTAAGCCTTTGCTTCTGTAACTCCAATCTTGGATGCAACATACGTCAGAAGCTCTCCAGGAAGATAACGGTACTCCGCCTGGATATCCTGCATGATTGGGATCAATGATGCAGGTTTCGGTCCGTAATGCTCGATGATCTCATCTGTCTTCGCGTAATAAGACTGATCTAACATTCAATTCCCTCCTTGTTTAAAAATAAATTTTCCTGTGCTAATTGTTTTTGTCTATTTTACACAGCTTTGCTATATTTGATTATACATTAAATATATATTTTAAACAAGAAAAATATCGAAAATTTGAATTAATTTATTTAATTTTTTTATTTTTCGCAACTATTTCGTGATTTTTTTAACATGTTGCATAATTTTTTATCAATCTTGTTTTTAGTTCTCCTTCGTTTTATTGTCATATAATCTTCTGTGCATCCGTCTGTTTTGTGCCTGCAAAAATACATGATCTTAGTTGATTTTAGAATTTCTTTCCTATATTATAATGTCAGGTAGATGAAAATATTTTTTCAGTTATCCGGTTTATGGCAGTTCATTCTGTTTTTCCATGTAATACTGTCAGCTGAATAACTGCAATACGATAGAAGGAGATATACATATGCGAAATTATGACACACCTGTCAGAGCAATCCGCCACAAGGTTTATGTCGAAGTAGCCAAAGCCGGATTTGAATCCACTGACGAAACCCTGATTCATGATATTGAAGCTATTCCTTATAATATCGTAGAGGAAAAAGCCAAATACCGTGAAAGTATTTACAGAGAACGTGCCGTTGCCAGCGAGCGGGTTCGTCTTGCAATGGGCCTCTCTCTTCGCCCGGAAAACAAAGCTGTCCATCTGACCGACGGTCTGGCAGCCAGCAACATCAACGAAAAATACTATGAGCCGCCGCTTATGCAGGTCATTCCATCTGCATGTGCCGCCTGTCCTCCTAATAAATACATTGTCAGCAACATGTGCCGCGGATGTGTTGCTCACCCGTGTATGCAGGCCTGTCCAAAAGGTGCGATTTCTATGAAAGACGGTAAATCCTTTATCGACCAGGAAAAATGTATCAAATGTGGGAAATGTAAAGCTGCCTGTCCTTACGATGCAATCTCACACAATGTCCGTCCATGCGAACAGGCATGCGGTGTCAAAGCGATCGGAAGCGATGAACAGGGCCGCGCCAGCATCCTGGAAGACAAATGTGTTTCCTGCGGTATGTGTATGGTAAGCTGTCCATTCGGTGCGATTTCTGATAAGTCTCAGATTTTCCAGCTGGCTCATGCGCTCCGCGATGGCGACAGGATCATTGCAATCGTAGCCCCGGCTTACATCAGCCAGTTTGGGGACGATGTTACTCCGGGTAAATTTAAGACTGCTCTCCAGGTTCTTGGTTTTTCAGATGTTCATGAGGTCGCATTCGGTGCTGATGTCGGAGCAATTGCAGAGGCGCATCATTATGCCGAAAAGGTTGCCACCGGAGAACTTCCATTTCTCCTGACTTCCTGCTGTCCTTCCTGGTCCATGATGGCAAAGAAATTCTTCCCGACCATGATCGACAATATTTCTCAAGAACTGACACCGATGGTTGCCACTGCCCGCAAGGTAAAACAGGAACAGCCAGATGCAAAGGTTGTATTTGTTGGTCCATGTGCATCCAAGAAGCTGGAAGCTATGCGCCGCACCGTCCGCAGTGATGTTGATTTTGTCCTTACATTCGAGGAACTGGATGCCATGTTTGATGCACGCGAAATCGATCCTGCTTCTTTCGAAGAGGATGGTTCTCTTCATGATGCGACTGCTGCAGGACGTGGTTATGCTGTTGCAGGTGGTGTTGCAGGTGCGATCGAAGCCTGCCTGAAGGAATATTATCCGGATGTACCGGTTCATATCGAACATGCAGAGAGTCTTGCTGAATGTAAAAAAGTCCTCGCGCTTGCCAAAGCAGGCAAACTCAAGGGCTGTATGATCGAAGGTATGGCCTGTCCGGGCGGATGTATGGGTGGCGCCGGAACGAATGTGCCAGTTGCCAAATCATCCAAAGAACTGAAGAAGTTCCTGTCCGGATGTACGAAGAAGCTTCCGCCAAAGGAACTTGTAGATATTGAACTGAACTAAAAAAGAGTGGGGCCATGTGCCTCACTCTTTTTCGTTGCTCACTCCGCTTTCAGATCACTGAGCAATTTTCTGAGTTTTTCTCCATAGTTAAATCCGGCGGCCCAGCCTCCCCCGTTCGGGTTCTCCTGCTGTCCCAGCCATTCTACATATGGAGCACTCCCTCTGGTCACCATGTCAAATCGAGTATCCACAAGGTCCTGATTCAGTGCATCTTCACATGCATAAGCTTTGAGATGCTGTACCTGTGCGCGGATCCCGGTCCGCACATCCGGGTAAGATACTCCGGCAACGCCCCCGCCGGTCGTTCCAATGCCAGCGAAATTATATTGAGATATTCCGGAATCACCACCGTACTGCAGCCATCCGGTCTCCAGCATCGCCTGTTCAAAAACGACTTCTCCACGGACGCCTTCTGCATTCGCTTCTTCCAGGATGATCGTACAAAAATCATCTATGGTCGCTGCGCCACCATCTTTTAATGAAGCTGAAGGATATTCTGCTCCATGTTCTTCATACTGCGAAGTCATCTGTGCAAGAGAAACGGTCGTATCTCCCATAATCGTATAATATCCATAAGTGTTATCTGTAGAATCATCTACAAAATCCGGATCAGAAGTAAAATCCGGTACCTCCAGACTGGACGGCTTGTGAATCTGTCCCTCACCGGAATGATCGACTTCCTCACTGTCTGCTGTAGTGGCTGAACTCCCGAAAACACTCCCGGATGTTCCATCCTCTTCGGCCACCTCAATCTCTGCCCCAGATGCCAGACAAGGTGCCCCAGTTATAAGGGCACCCGTCAGTATTATCTGAGAACAAAAGAGCATCGCTTTTTTGTTTCTGATCATCCATTAACCTTTCTCATTGCTGCTTCTACTACATGTCCTACCAGAACAGATGTTGTAACGCTTCCAACACCGCCCGGTACCGGAGTGATCGCATCAACGATCGGCTCAACCGCTGCGTAGTCAACATCTCCGCAAAGTTTACCTTCTGCATTTACGTTGATTCCTACATCGATGATCGTCTGTCCTTCTCTGACATATTCAGCACCTACAACACCTGCGCGTCCTGCAGCTACGATCACGATATCAGCTTCTTTTGCTACAGATGGCATATCTACTGTTTTTGTATGGCAGATAGTTACTGTTGCGTTTTTCTTAACCAGCATCATTGCTGCCGGTTTACCAACTACAAGGCTTCTTCCGATAACAACGGCTTTTTTACCTGTGCAGTCGATTCCGTAATGATCCAGGATTTCCATGCATGCCTGCGGTGTACATGGCGGGAAACCGATTTTCTTTCCTGTATAAACGCCAGACATGGAAAGGTCTGTCATACAGTCAACGTCTTTTTCTGCTGCAAGTGCATTTTCGATCACTGCCTGATCCAGATGTTTCGGCAGCGGACGGAACAGAAGAACGCCATGAATATGGTCATCTTTATTTACTTTGTCAATTGTTGCAAGAAGTTCTTCCTGTGATACATCTCCTGGAAGAAGGATTTTTTCACATGCTACCCCAAGTGTTTCGCAACGTTTTGTTGCACCTTTTTCGTAAGAAATATCACTTGGATTTTCGCCTACACGAATGATGCACAGAGTCGGGTTAACACCTTTTCCCTGTAACTCAGCTACATTGGCTTTGATTCTTTCATTCAGTGCCGCTGTTACTTCTTTACCTAATAACTGCTTTGCCATTTTAACTATTTCCTCCGCTCATTATTTGTTGCTTCACAAATGTGAATTACTCTGCAATACACGCTTAGCGCAATCCGTATTTCTATTTAAGGCGTCCGAGAACGCTTTCGAATGTTTCATCTGCAATCTTTGTGTATTTTTCAAGCATTGCATCTGCTTTTTTGTTGAGTTCTTCAGCATATTCTCTGTTTGCCATAGATTTCGTATTGATGTATACGTTCAGGCTTGCACCCTGTAATGCTGCTTTGCAGAAAGCTGCCCCAACACCGGCATCGCTGATCGCCAGTTTGGATCCTTTGGCAGCAAACTCTACGATCAGATCAATTGCTTCACAGCATTTTTCCATGATTTCCATCGGAACAGAGCATGCATCTTTCAGAACGATTTCCATAACACGTGCTTTTTCTGCTTTTTCTTCCTCTGTTTCTCTTGGCATGCCATATGCTTTGGAAAGTGGTTCAAAAACTTCTGCATCTCTTTCGATCAGACGCAGAAAATCTTTCTGAAGCTGGTCGCATTTTGCTTTCAGCTCCCACATTTCATCTTCTACATCTGCATATTTCTTTTTGCCTACCGTAAGGCTGCCTACCATGTTGCCAAGTGCAGTTCCGACTGCACCAACCAGTGCAGAAGCTCCGCCGCCACCCGGTACCGGGGCTTTTGAAGCAAGCACTTCAACAAACTCTGTACATGTACTTGTTGAGAATCCCATTTTTTCTCCTCCTAGAAAAAACATTTTTAAGATGGATATCTTAATATTCTTTTCTTCTTTTCTTATAATAATATTTTTAGGATGAATCCTAAGACCTGTTCATATTTGGAAATATGAGAAAACCTGCGAGGGGAGTCGCTCAGAGTTGCGGAGGCCGCTCTCCCCTCGCGCACCCCACCGGGCCACGCAATCAGGAAATATACTGCATTGGCAGTCAACGTTACCTGTCGATACCAACACCACATACTCCCTGACTCCTGCTACAACAAGCTTTCAAACATAGCCGATAGGATACTCACTTCTCCTAAACGACATGTTTTTCAGCGTGGCCAAGCAGGGGGAGTCTGAGGGGGACCTTCGGCCTTCGCAACTGTGAG
>ENA-OWRC01001764-OWRC01001764.1-human-gut-metagenome-genome-assembly--contig:-NODE-1764-length-19799-cov-2.729741_pt1 | contig 19799 bp, 12 predicted proteins | sample MGYA00248268_ERZ651895 | MGnify/ENA primary metagenome ERZ651895 (study PRJEB26924, sample SAMEA4378242) | human gut metagenome | biome: human gut; feature: human-associated habitat; material: faeces...
AACCACCGCACCGACCGCTTCGGCGGCAGCCTGGAGAACCGGGCCCGCCTGCTGCTCATGATCATCGACCGCATCCGCCAATACTGCGGCGAGGACTTCCTCATCGAGGTGCGCTTCAGCGGCACCGAGTACGTGGAGGGCGGCTACACCCTGAAGGAGGGCGTGGAGTTTGCCAAGCTGATGGACGGCAAGGCCGATCCCGACTATGCCCGCTGCGTGGACCTGTGCACCAAGGCATCTCTGCACGAGATGATCCTGCCCACCATCATCGCCGTGGTCTGCCCCATCGTGGTGGGTCTGATCCTGGGCTACATGGGCGTTGTGGGTATGCTGGCCGGCGCTACCGTCACCGGCTTCCTGATGGCCATCTACATGGCCAACGCCGGCGGTGCGTGGGATAACGCCAAGAAGTATATCGAGGCCGGCCACTTCGGCGGCAAGGGCTCCGACTGCCACAAGGCAGGCGTGGTGGGCGACACCGTGGGCGATCCCTTCAAGGATACCTCCGGTCCCTCCCTCAACATCCTGATCAAGCTGTGCTCCACCGTTTCCATTGTGTTCTCCGGCCTGATCACCAGCATCCATCTGCTGGGCTGAAAATCCTGACCTCAGCTGCTGAGCATGGTCTCCATCGTGTTCGCCGGTCTGGTGGTGAACTTCCACCTGCTGTAAAAACTCCATAAAAAGAAGGCTGAGCGGATGCTCAGCCTTCTTTTTGATGCTTTTTTGAAAGCTTGCGGGCGTAGGCCAGCAGCTGGGAGAAGTCCCGATCCGGGGTCAGTCCGGCGGAGATCAGGTCGCTGCCGGTGACCATGGGGCGGGCCATGGCGGCCCGGTAGATCTCCAGCCGCTGCCGCAGGAAGGGCTCCGGGTCCGGACGGGGCGGGTCGCACCGGGAGCCACGGTGATCCGCCAGCGCCAGCAGGATCAGGTCCCCCGGCTCTATGGCGGCGTCCAGCAGACGGTTGGTGGACTTGACGGAGGCCCCGCTCTGCGCCATGGCGTTGGGCTTCATGTGCAGGGCCACCAGATTTTTCACGCACCGGTGGAGAGCCTTCTCCCCGATCACCCGGCGCAGGAAGTCCTCCGCCGGCGGCAGACCCGCCTCCTCGTGGCCGTAAGCGTGGATGACGCCGCCGGACTCCGTGGTGGCGGTGACCTTGCCGAAGTCGTGGGCCAGTGCCGCCAGCATCAGGGCCATGGGCTGGGCTGCTTGGGGCCGCAGCTCGGCGGCGGTATCCAGCACCGCCATGGTGTGCTCCCACACATCCCCCTCCCCGTGGTAGCGGGGCGGCTGGGGGACGCCCTGTAAGCGCTGCACCTCCGTGAACCACGGGCGCAGCTGGTGCATGGTATCCAGTGTGCGGAAGAAGATGGAAGGGCGGGGCGCCTGCAGGAGGGCCTTTTGCAGCTCCCCCTCCACCCGTTCACGAGACAGGGCCGACAGATCCATGGTGCGGCACAGGGCCACCGTCTCCTTCGCCACGGTAAAACCGAAGCGGGCGGCGAACTGCGCTCCCCGCAGCACCCGCAGGGGATCCTCCGGGAAGGAGTGGTCGTCCACGTGGCGCAGGAGGCCCCGGCGGAGATCCTCCCGGCCGCCGAAGAAGTCCAACACCTGACCGGTGAGCACGTCCTCCATCAGGGCGTTGACGGTGAAATCCCGGCGGCGGGCGGCTCTCTCCGGCCCCAGCCACGGGTCCACCTCCACGGTGAAGTCCCGGTGGCCCCGACCCACGGCAGCCTCCCGCCGTGGCATGGCGATGTCCAGTCCGCAGCCCGCCAGTCCGTAGACGCCAAAGCTGGCCCCCACCGTCCGACGGCTGCCCATCCGGTCCAGCACGATCTCCAGCTGCTGGGGGGTGACGCCGTGGACCTCGATATCCAGATCCTTGCTCTCCCGGCCCAGCAGGCGGTCCCGGACGCAGCCGCCCACATAGTAGACGCTGCCGCCCAGCGGCTGCACCTCCTGTGCGATGCGGCGGGCCGTCTCACGGTCCTGTGTCATGCGTTCTCCCCTCCCTGTGAAAAAAGCCGTGGCCACGGGCCACGGCTTTTGCGTTTACGCCAGAATGTCCCCCAGATCGTCGAAGGTATGGGCATTGGTGACCACCACCACGTGGTCGCCCTCCTGAATGATGCTGGTGCCGCTGGGGATGATGATCTCGCTGCCCCGTGCAATGGCCGCCACCAGCACGTCGTCCTTCAGGGACAGCGCCCGCAGGGGCTTATTCAGCACCGCACGGCTCCGGGCCGTGGCGGTGAACTCCAGCGCTTCCACGGCGCCGCCCAGCATCTTATACAAGCTCTCCACGGCGCTGCCCTCGGAATTGGCCAACGCCCGGACGTAGCGGGTGATCTGGTTGGCCACGATATCCTTGGGACTGACGATGCTGCCCACCCGCATATCCCGGACCAGATCCATGTAGTTGGGGCGGGTCATCTTGGCCAGCACCTTGGGGACGCCCGCCCGCCGAGCCGTCAGGGCCATCAGCAGATTCTCCTCGTCCCGGCCCGTCAGAGAGACGAAGGCATCCGCCTCGAAGATATTCTCGCTGGTCAGCAGCTCCTCCTCCGTGCCGTCGCCCTCGATGATCATGGCCGTAGGCAGCTGGGCCGCCAGCTGAAGGCACTTATCGTGCTTCTGCTCCACGATGCAGACCTTGGTATTGCTCACCGCCAGCTCCCACGTGAGATACATGGCGATGCGGCTGCCCCCCAGCAGGGACACGGTTTTGACCCGCTGCTGGGTGCGGCCCATAGCTCGCAGCATCTTCTGGAGCTCGGACTTGGTCCCCACCATGTAGAGCTTGTCGCCCTCTCTCGGCACAAAGTTGCCGTTGGGGATGATGCACTCGTCCCCCCGCTGGGCAGCGCAGATCAGCACCTCCGCCGAGCGGATACGATGGAACTCGCTGAGGGCCACCCCGTAAAACCGGTCCCGCTCCGTCACCTGTATGCCGATCATGTCGATACGGCCGCCGGCGAAGGGCTCCACGGAGGAGGCGGAGGGGAAGCTGAGGATGCGGGCGATCTCCCGTGCCGCCGCCAGATCGGGGTTGATGACCATGTCCATCCCGATCTCCCGCTTCAGCAGGGCGGCGTCCCGGCGGTAGTCCGGATTCCGCACCCGTGCGATGGTGTGCTTGGCCCCCATGGTTTTGGCGATGAGGCAACACACCAGATTCGTCTCGTCCAGATTGCTGACAGCGATGACCAGATCCGCCGTCCGGGCGCCGGCCTCCTCCAGCACGCTGATGCTGGCGCCGTTGCCCTCCACGCACATAAGGTCCAGGGTGCTGTCAGCACGGGCCAGCGCCACCGGGGAGGAGTCCACCATGGTGATGTCGTGGCCCTCCACCGCCAGCTGGCGGGCGATAGCGTAGCCCACCTTTCCGTTTCCTACAATGATGATCTTCATGAGCCTGACTGTTCCTTTCCCGGTCGTTCCGGCTGCTCTTTTTCCGGAGGTATTGCTTCTTGCGGCGGCTGCCCCTGCGTCTGCTCAGGTGGCTCCGCCGGTTTGGGTGGATTCGCCTTTCCCGGCTGCTCTGCCGGTTTAGGCGGCTGTGGCTGTCGGGGCGGCTGCGTCGCCCCGGAAGGCTTCTGCGCCGCAGCTTCCTGCCGTGTCGGCCGGGCAGCCTCTTCCGCCGCCTTTTCCTCTGCCGCACGACGGCGCTGGGTGCGCCGGTGCAGCACCACCGCATTCAGCTCACCGCCTAAAATCAGCACCGTCCCGCTCATATACAGCCACAGCAGCACCACCACAATGGTGGCGATGGAGCCGTAGAGCTGGGTATAGTGTGCCAGATTTTCCACATAATAGGAGAAGGCCAGCGACAGCAGCATCCACGCCGCCAGCGACACGGCCACGCCCGGTGCCACCTCCCGCAACGGGCATCGGCGGCCCAGCGCCAGCATATACAGCACCGTCACCAGCACGAACATCAGCAGCGCCACCGCCACGAAGCGGAGCTTGCTCCAGAGGTTGATGAAGCCGTCCGGTACGGTGATGATCCCCGACACAAAGTACAGCGCCCGGCGGCCCACGGTGATCATCAGCAGCGTCAGGCCGATGGATACCATGAGCCAGATGGCGAAGAGAAAAATTTTCAGCTGATCCAGCAGGATGTTCTTGGGCTGGCCCTTACCGAAGGCCTTGCGCAGTGAGTGCAGCAGGCAGCCGGTGGCCCGCATGGGGAACCAGATGGAAAACACCAGACTGAACCACATGAGCTGGCGGCTGGCGTTGCCGGAAACGTATTCCAGATAGCCCCGCACCACCTCCGCCACGTCCCCCGGCACGATCTGCCGCAGGCCGGTGACAATGCTGTCCACATCCAGCTCCAGAATACCCAGCAGGGTGCTGACGAAGATCAGCAGCGGGAAAATAGCGAACAGCAGGTAGTAGGTCAGGGCTGCGCTGTCCCGTGCCACGTCATGGAGATAGTACCGGCGGATCATCTGCGCCGCCGTTTGCCCCAGCGCCGTGCGGGGGTGAGTCCCTTTACGCATAGTTCGCACCTCTCTGTTTCAGCTTATTATTGTAGCACAGCTGTGAGCAAAATAAAAGGAGATTTTCCATTACACGGAAATCTCCCACCTGTTTTTTATCATAAATATTCCAAAAGTGTTTCTTTTTTGTAAAATTTTGTTTTTTCCGCTGAAAATTTAGAAACTATTCACTATTTAGTATTGGCATTTGAAAAAAAGCGTGTTATAATACGTGCAATCGGAGTTGTCTCCCGTGCATGGAAAAATTTGTAAAGAGGGTCTAAACTATGGATAACTTAACGAGAATCGTCAAAACTGAAATTTCCCGTCAGTACAAGAGCGTGCGGCAGTTTGCTTTTGCGGTCAATATCCCCCTATCTACCATCAACAGTGCGCTGCACAACGGCATCGGAGGTTCTTCCTTCGACACGGTGGTGCAGATCTGCCAGACGCTGGGGATCAAGGCCATCTCCAGCGATGCCTCCTTCTATCTGACGGAGGACACCCAGCAGCTGCTGGATCAGTATGCCCAGTTGGACGACTACGGCCGCCACACCATCGCTTCGGTGATGAAGGTGGAATACGACCGCTGCTCCACGCAGGGCGCCCGAAGCACAAGCGGCAGCGATTATGAGCTCCGCCCCAGTGTCAACGTCTCCTCCGACCTGGGCGGCTCCTCGGTGGAGCCGCTCCAGGTACTCAGCGACCATCACAGTCTGTAACCTACCAAACAGAGCTGTGACAAAATCTGCCGGAGATTTGCGGCTCCGGTTGGTTTTGTGTCGCCTTCCACAGGCCCTCCCCACTTAGGGGGAGGGCCTGTGGTTTTTTATAGGGAGTTATGGTGCATGATAGGGAGTTTACTGTTCTTTGCGCTTGCCGGTACGCAGCAGGGCTGCAAGGCTCATGCCGCACAGGGCCGCCAGCCCCATCCACAGGCCGGTGTCGCCGGTGTCTCCGGTGGGAACGGCGGGGGTGGTGGGCTCTGCGGGAGCGGGCAGCTTGGTCACGGACTCGGTCCGCAGCACCTGGCCGCACACGGTGCAGGCGTAGGTCTTGACGCCCTCACGCTCCGTGGTGGCAGGCGTGGTGATCTCGCCCTCGCCCTCCGTATGCTGGGCGTTCACGGTGAAGGTGACGGTAACGGTGTTGCCGAAGCGGTCGGTGGCCGTCAGGGTCTGGACGCCCTCGGCAGCGGAAACGGTGAGCTTACCGTCCACCAGCTCCACGGGCTGGCCGTTGAGGGTCACGCTCTCCAGATTGGGGTCGGTAACGGCGATCTCTGCCGTCAGGCAGTAGGTGCCGCCGTCCGCGACGCCCTCCACCGCAGGAGCCGCCTCGTCGATGAGCTTGGAGCCCACCTTGGTGCGGGTATCCGTCAGGCCGCAGCCGTGGTCGCACTGAGCCGTCTCCGTGCCGTCGTCGTCATAGGTGGCGTTGTTGTCGTAGACATAGTGGGTAAAGCTGTGACCCAGAGCCGCCTGATAGAAATCCTCCGGGCCGGTGTAGGTCTTGCTCTCGTCCAGCTTTCCGTCAACGTCAGCGAAATAGCTGCCGCAGTCCGGGCAGTACCAGTAGGCGGCGCAGCCGTCCTGCGTGCAGGTAGCGGGGTCGCCCGCCGTGCGCTGGGCATTGGCGTGGTGGGTAGCCGGAATGACGGTATCGGTGATGGGCTGGGTAGCCCCTGCGTCAGCGAACAGCTTGTGGCAGTCGCTGCACTGCCAGTACTCCAGACTTCCCGGCTGGGTGCAGGTGGCGGCGGTTCCGTCGTGATGGGTCAGGTCATGATGGTTGGGATCCGTGGTGCCATAGGTGGCGCCGCAGATGCTGCAGGTGGCCTTCTTGGTGCAGGTGGCAGTGCCGTCATGGCTGCCCAGAGAGTCCTTCACCTGGCAGCCGGGAACGGCGCAGGACCGCCAGTGCTGGGTGTCATCGTGCTGCCAATCGCCCCACTGGTGGTTGCCGGTGTGGGTGATGGTAAAGGTCCAGCTGGGATCGGTCAACTCACTGACGGCGTTGATGTCCTCGTTGCCGGGAACGGTGACGTAGACCTGATAGGTACCCATATCCGTGGGAGCGGCCACGACCTTGCCGTTTTGCTTATAGATGACGGTAAAGGTGTTGTCGGGCCAATAGCCCATGCCCATGGTCCGGTCGCCTCCGGTGCTCCAGCGAACGGTAGCCTCCTTGGCGGTGCCGTCATACTCCAGATTTTCCGGAGCGGTGAAGGTGAAGTCGCCTGCTGTGGGAGTGCGCTTCACGATCTCCCACTGGAGTTTCTTTTCGCCGGTGGTGCCGTCGCTCCACTTGAAACCCGCTGCGGGGCGGACGGTAACGGTATAGGTACCCACGCGGCAGGCTCTATAGCCGCTGCCCACAAGCTCGTAGCCGTAGACTTCGCCGGGCAGCAGACCGTACTGCCAGTTGCCGTTATAGGTGAAGGGGCCGTAGACCGTGGGAACCGGGATGGCCTCCAGATACTGGTTCAGGGTGACAGTAGTGGACGGAGAGGGCTTCCGGGTCTCGGTAGCCGCATAGCGGACCTCATAGGTGCCGGCCAGAGCGGAGGTGAAGGCGCTGCCGCACTGGCTCCATCTGGTGCCGCCTACGGGACGATACTCCATGCTGTTGTTGGTGCCGTTGATGCGGCCGTAGCCCGTCCGACTCTGGGGATGGGTCACGGTGAGACCCGTGGGGGGCTGGGTCTGGGCCGTTTTCTCCGTGGGGGCGGTGAGTGTCATGGCGGTATCCGCCGTGGCCGTACCTGTGACACGGATGGTATAGCTGTCGACCTTGGCGGCGGTGATGCCGTTGAGAGTCACGCTGTACCCGTCGGGGATGTAGTAATTGTCGGGATCGGTAACGCTGATGGTGATGGGCGTCAGGTCCAGACAATCCTGCGTCAGCCGGCCGCCGTTCTTATAGGTGAGGCCGTTCGGCAGGGTGACGCTGACCTGATAGGTCTTGAGGCGGAGATAGATCAGGCCCTCAGAGTTCAGATAGGTCTCGTAGCCCGCCCGGTCGGCGCTGACGTACTGGATGCTGCCTGTGCAGGCGTCGCTGCTGATCTGGACGGTCTGTCCGCTGGCCAGAGTTCTGCCGCTGCTGATGCCGATATCGGCACCGCTGCTGAGTCTTCTGGCGCTGACCTGCTGTGACGAGTTCTCCAGATACAGGTTGTTGTCCTGATTGTCCTTATCGACGTTGTTCTGGATGATAGAGCGGCCGGACAGGGTGATGGTGTGGCCGTAACCACGGACAAACACGCCGCCGCCACGGTCATCGACGGTGTTGTCCTGAATGGAGCCGCCGCTCATGCTGAAGTCACTCTTGGAATAGAGGTACACGCCGCCGCCATCGCCGCCACGGCGATCATCGTTCCCGTATTTGTTCTTATAGTTGGCCAGACCGGCGAAGTTGTCGCAGATCTCGCCGCCTCTCATGTCGAAGGTGCCCGCCACGTACACGCCGCCGCCGAAGCCGCCGCCGAAGGTGGCGCTCTCCTTATAGTCGGCCGCACAGGCGTAGTTGCCGGAGATGCGGGCGGTGCCGGAGAGGTCCAGAGTCGCATACAGATCCACATACACACCGCCGCCGCCGTCAAAGCTCAGGTCCTCATTGGTGCTGTTGACACGGTTGCCGCTGATCTCGCCGCCGGAGAAGTTCATCGTGCTGCTGCGGCTCTGGATGCCCTTGACGTATACACCGCCGCCGAGGGTGTTGGAGATGTTATTCTTGATGGTGCCGCCGCTCATATTCAGGGTGGAGCCGGAAACCAGGACAACGGCAGCACCGGCGGAAGCATCGGTGTAGGTGGTATCATTGCCGCTGATCTCGCCGCCATACAGATTCATCGTGGCGTTCTCATTATACACGGCATGGGACTTATTGCCGGTGATCTTGCCGCCGCAGAGGTTAAAGGTACCCCTGTTGAACACAGCGGCGGGGTAAGGGGCGCTGTTTTCGGAGCTGTCCAAGCCGGTGATCTCGCCGCCGAACATATTAAATTTGCAGCCGGCGTCGATCTCTACGATGCAGGCACCCTTGGGATCCGCCGTGTCCTTGCAGGTGATCTGACCGGCCTCCCCGGCGCAGTCGGTGATGGTCAGGGTATGATAGTTCGTCACATGAATGTATGGGCGATAATACCCGTTTTCCAGAATGATATTATGCCCGTTGAGGCAGATCCGCACATCATCCAGGTTGCTGCCCCACCCCTCATCGGTGGTGGTTACATCATTGAGCAGATAGTAGCAGCCGTAGCTCTTGACGGACTTCAGGCTGCTGATGCCGACCCACTTGGTGTTCTTATCGTGGTCGTGGTAGGGGCCATAGTTCTGGTTCTGCAGGCACACGCAGTGAGTGTGCTCCTCATTGGCCAGCAGGTCCAGATTGAAGCTGACGGACCCGTTCTTCGTGACGGCGCAGTTGGCGCGGTCACTGGTAAACACATTGGTATCGGAGGAGCCCCGCACGATGCGATAGGCGGGGATCAGATCGGCGTTGAGTCCGATGCGGGAGTCGGAGGAAACATTGCCTGCAAGGACGGCCTGATCCTCCGCCGAGGCAGCCACGTGCAGATTGCTGGCGGCCTTGTCGTCCCCCTGCGTATTGCCGGTGATATTCACTGTACCGGCTACCTTGCAGGTGGTCATACCACCGAAGTACACACCGCCGCCGGCGATCCCGGCGGTGTTGCCGGTAATCGTGCCGCCGTTGAGGTTGATCTTTGCGGTGTCTTCGGAGCCATACTGCTTTCTGGCCTCGCAATATACGCCGCCGCCGTACTTCGTTGCGGTGTTATTGGCGATGGTGCCGCCATTCATGGTGAAGGCAGCCAGTATATTCGCCACATACACACCGCCGCCGTAATCGGCCTCGTTATCCTCCATGCGGGCGGTGCCGTTCATGACAAATTCCGACGTGCCGGCAAACAGGCCCACAGCGCCGCCGGCGTAATACTGGCTCTTGCAGTTGCGGAGCACGGCGCCGTCCTCCAGCGTCAGCGTGCCGTACCGGCTCACGTAGATGGCAGGATTTGTGGCAGCCGTCTTGTCGCCGCCGCCGTCCACGGTGATGTCCTTCAGGGTCAGGGCGGCATAGGCGGGATGATCCGAGCCGCCTGCGCCGCTATACCCCTGCTCACCCGTCAGATTGAACAGGCTGCCCTTGAAGCCCTCGGCACGCACCAGCTTGCTATTGGCATCGGCGCCGCTGATGACCACACGCTGGTTGTAATACTCATACCAAGCCATGCTGCCGTTGGTGGTGCGGGTGGGTCTGATGTTCAGAGTTTCGCTGATTTCGATGGTACCGCTTACAACGATTTCGATGGTATTGTTGTAAGAGAGCTCACTCATGGCGCTTTTGAGCTGCTCGAGGGTAGTCACCGTCGAGGTCCACGCCCATGACGTCTTGGGGACCAGACTCAGTACCATCACCAACGCTACCAGTACGCTGGCGATTCGCTTTTTCATAGATTTCCTCCCTGGCAGGTCTTTTGTATTTTGCAGTTACCACTTGCAATGACCTGCATCTTTCTGTATACTGAGCATATACCGTACACCAATGTACGATGCAAGTACTTTTTAAGAAAATATGGCAAAATCTGGAGAGTTCGTCATGAGTGAGCACAACAGCCGTCTGATGTCCATCGGTGAGGTGGCCAAGTCCCTGCATATTACCCGACGCATGATCCTCAACTATGAGGACAAGGGCATTCTGCTGCCCGACGTAAAAACCGGCTCCAGCGGGAACCGCTACTACACCCCGGAGACCCTGACCCGCATCCGGGCCATCCGGCGCTTGCAGACGCTGGGTATCTCGCTGGATGAGATCAAGCTCTATTTCGAGGATGCCGCCGACCTGCGGGATATCATCGCCCGGCTGGAGACACTACGGGACGAGCTGAACCTGTGCATCGAGAAGCTGCAGCTGCGGGTCCGGGAGAACAGCAACGATACCCCCATCATCCGCACCATCCCCGCCCAGACGGTGTATGTCTACCACTGCGCCTCCCCCACGGTGGAGGACCGCAAGGAGATCTTCCGAGACGTGATCCCCGCCGCCATGCGCCAGTACGGCACGGACTCCGCCAAGCGGATGTACTTCATCGATTACCCTATCGACGAGCCCAACGACATCAACTTCTGCGTGGCGGTGCTGGAGGGCAGCAAGGGCCCCTATGTGCAGGACTGGCCGGAGGAGAAGGCTCTGTGCCTCTTCTTCCACGGGGACTATGACGAGATCCCAGAGGTTCGGGAGCGGCTGGTGGCCTACGCCAGGCAGCAGGGCCTGAAGCTGAAGGGTACCTGCCGCAACATCTATCTGGAGGGCCCGCCCCACCACAAGGACAAATCGAAGTTCGTCACGCAGGTGGCTCTGCCGCTGGTGTGGGATGAGGTATGAGGAAGAAAACCGCCGCAGGAGATGCGGCGGTTTCTTTCATATTTGGAGGGGTGGGGCGCATACACTGTCCGTGAAAGGACGGGATGCATTATGCGGGGAAAAGTCTTACTGCTGCGCCGTGGCACGCTGCTGCTGATCCTGACGGCGCTGGTGGCCGCCGGTATTTTCATGGCTGTGGGAGGCCCCAGCTTCGTCAGCGCCTCCGCCGCCAAGCGGCAGCTTCCCATCTACTCGGTGGAACGGGAGGAGAAGGTCTGCGCCATCAGCTTCGACGCCGCATGGGGCAACGAGGACACCCAGGCCCTCATCGACATTCTGGGCAAATACAACGTCAAGGCCACCTTTTTCGTGGTGGGCGACTGGGTGGATAAGTACCCGGAGTCCGTGAAGGCCCTCCACGACGCCGGGCATGAGGTCATGAACCACTCCCTCCACCACGACCACTACAACGCCCTCACCGCCGATCAGGTGGTGGCGGACGTCACCGCCTGCAACGAGAAGATCGCCGCCATCACCGGCGTGACCCCCTGCCTCATCCGCTGCCCCTACGGCGAGTACGACGACCACGTGATCTCCGCCATCCGCTCCATGGGCATGGAGCCCATCCAGTGGGACGTGGACAGTCTGGACTGGAAGGACTATGACGCCGACACCATCTGCCAGCGGGTCACCTCCAAGCTCTCTCCCGGCAGCATCGTGCTATTCCACAACGCCGCCCTCCACACGCCGGAGGCGCTGCCGGCCATTCTGGACCACATGGCCCGTGAGGGGTATTCCCTGCTGCCCATCAGCCAGCTGATCTATCGGGAGAACTATACCATCGACCACGCCGGGCGGCAGTTCTGTCAGGCCCAGAGCGAGCAGTGAAATTTTTGCCGGTTTTTCAAGAAATCGGTTGATTTTTGCAAAAAATCTGATATACTCGATGAAGAGACGTACGGTGTATTTTGTGCGCTCTGCAAAAAAACAAAAGGAGAGAGTATGGTATGATTTTGGAACTGATTATCGGCATCCTGACGCTGGTGGCAGAGTGGATGATCTTCAAGAAGATGGGCCGTCAGGGCTGGGAGGGCATCGTCCCCTTCTACAACACCTACGTGCTGTGTCAGGAGCTGTACGGCAACGGCTGGAAGTTCCTTCTGTTGCTGATCCCCATCTACAACATCTATTTCGTCATCAAGATGAACATCGACTGGGCCAAGGCCTTCAATCAGGGCGTCGGCTTCGGTATCGGCCTTCTGCTGCTGCCCTTCATTTTCCAGCTGATCCTGGCCTTCGGCGGTGAGCAGTATCGGGATGGCAGCTATACCAATACCCAGCCCGACATGGTGGAGAATGTGGTCAACAAGGCCAAGGATGCCGTTTCCGGCAACCGGGACGACCACAAGGAGCAGTAACTGCACCAAACAAAATGGGACAGGAGAACATCCTGTCCCATTTTTTCATGTATTCAAAAGAAATGAGCGGAAAGAGCGCATGGAAAAGCTGATTGCGCTGCTTTTGGCGGCGGTAATGTGCCTGAGCCTTGCGGCTTGCGACAATGGCAAGACGGAAAATACAGATCATTCGCAGGGACAGAACACGGAAAATACATCGAAGGAGAACCAGCAGACAGAAACAGCGTCGCAGGGAAACGGAAACACCGAGCAATTAACTGATGAAAGATATCAAGAGGGTACTGACCCCGCTGATATCGACAAAAAATATGTCGGTGTAAGGAAAAGAGGGGAAGCGGATTTTTCCGCTTCCCCTCTGAAATTCCCTGTGAATTACTTGTTGAAGTACCGCTTCAGCAGGCCCTCGAATGCCTTGCCGTGGCGGGCTTCGTCACGAGCCATCTCGTGGACGGTATCGTGGATGGCATCCAGGTTGTACTTCTTCGCCAGCTTGGCCAGCTCGAACTTGCCGGCGGTAGCGCCGTTCTCGGCGTCCACACGCATCTGCAGGTTCTTCTGGGTGGAATCGGTGACCACCTCGCCCAGCAGCTCAGCGAACTTGGCGGCGTGCTCGGCCTCCTCCAGACCGGCCTTCTCCCAGTACATACCGATCTCGGGATAGCCCTCACGATGGGCCACACGGGCCATGGCCAGATACATACCCACCTCGGAGCACTCGCCCTCGAAGTTGGCACGCAGACCGGCGATGATCTCCTCACGGACCTCGGCGGGAACATCCTCACCGAACACCTTGCCTACGCCCACCACGTGCTCGGCGGCCCAAGACTTCTCCTCTGCCTGCAGGGTGAACTTGTCACCGCTGACGTGGCACACCGGACACTCGGCCGGGGGATTCTCACCTTCGTGAACGTAACCGCAAACAGGACATACCCACTTCTTCATAATCATTACCTCCATATTTTTATCATTCGTTGATGGTTTTTTACTCTCCGGGGGCGTTCCCCCCTTGGGATGGTCTAAGTATAGCACGGAATCCAGAGGATTATAAGTTGCAAATGCAACATTTAGAAAAACTTTCCATGAACTTTTTTGCGGCAGAGAAAATACGCCGGAGGAGGGTCCTCCGGCGTATTTTTATAGCAGCTTTACTCGGCATCGGCCAGAGCCTTGGCCTCGGCAATGGCCTTCTCCTGGGCCGCAGCGGGGCAATCCTCGTAGCGGACGAAGTTGAAGGTGAAGGTACCACGGGACTGGGTCATGGACCGCAGATCGATGGCGTAGCTCATCATCTCGGCCATGGGAACCTCGGCCTCCAGCACGGTCTCGCCGTCGCCGGTGGGGTTCATGCCCATGACGCGGCCCCGGCGCTTGTTCAGGTCACCCATGACGTCGCCCACGTAGTTGTCAGGCACCGTGACCTTCAGCTCACCGATGGGCTCCATCAGCACGGGCTTGGCCTCCGGCAGAGCGGCCTTGAAGGCCAGATTGGCGGCCAGCTTGAAAGCGATTTCGGAGGAGTCCACCGGGTGGTAGGAGCCGTCCACCAGCGTCGCCTTCAGGTACACCACGGGATAGCCCGCCAGCACGCCGTGCAGGCAGCTCTCACGCAGGCCCTTTTCCACGGCGGGGAAGTAGTTCTTTGGCACGGAGCCGCCGAACACGTTCTCAGCGAAGATCATATCCTCCTGCTCGGTCTGAGGCTCGAAGATGATATGCACGTCACCGAACTGGCCGCTGCCGCCGGTCTGCTTCTTATAGCGGCCCTGCTTGCGGACGGTGGAACGGATCTTCTCACGGTAAGCCACTCTGGGAGCGGACAACTCGGCATCCACGCCGAAGCGGCTCTTGAGCTTGGAGCACAGCACGTCGATCTGGATATCGCCGGCGCCGGAGATCACAGTCTGGTGGGTCTCGGCGTTGTTGACCACGTGGAAGGTGGGATCCTCCTCGTTGAGCTTGTTGAGGCCGGTACCCAGCTTCTCCACCTCCTGCTTGGTCTTGGGGGAGATGGCACGGCTGTAGCAGGGCTGGGCATAATCCATGCCGTGGAGGCGCACGATGTGCTTGGGGTCGCACAGGGTGTTTCCGGTCTTGACCTTATCCATCTTGCCGATGGCGCCGATGTCGCCGCAGGAGAGCTCCTTGACCTCTTCGGCCTTCTTGCCCCGCATGATGTACAGGCGGCCCAGCTTCTCGGTGTTGCCGGTGGCGGGGTTATACAGGGCCATATCGCTGGTGATCCTGCCACGGAGCACCTTCACCATGGAGTACTTGCCGTACTGATCGGAGATGGTCTTAAAGACGATGGCAGCGGTGGGGCCGTTGGGATCGCAGGCCACCTCGACGTCGTTGCCGTCGTCGTCCTGCGCCGTCTCAGCCGGCATATCTGTGGCCACGGGGACCAGATCCAGAATGGTCTGCATCAGCATCTCCACGCCCAGACCGGTGACGGCGGAGCCGCACAGCACCGGGCAAACGCTGCCGTCCCGGACGCCCAGCTTCAGGCCACGGGCCATGTCCTCGGCAGACAGCTCCATGGTGTCGAAGAACTTCTCCATCAGCTCCTCGTCAGAGCCGGCGGCGGCCTCCATCAGTTCGGCCCGCAGGGCCTCCACCTCGTCGGCCATATCGGCGGGAATGGCGCAGGCAGCGGCCTTGCCGCCCTTGACCTCGTAAGCGGTATTATGCAGCAGATCCACGATGCCCGTGACCTTCTTGTTGCCGTCAATGACCGGGGCCACAATGGGAACCACGGACTGGCCGAACTTGCCCTTCAGAGCATCCAGGCAGGCCTGATAGTCGCTGTTGTCCTCGTCGGTGCGGTTGACGAAGATCATGCGGGGCTTCTTGCCCAGCAGCTTCCAGCTGCGCTCCATACCCACGGACAGGCCGTCCTTGGCGGCACCCACCAGCACAGCGCACTCGGCGGCACGAATGGCGGAAACAGCCTCACCGGAGAAATCAAAGTTGCCGGGAGCGTCCATGACGTTGATGCGGACGTCCTTATATTTGACCGGGGCAAAGGCCAGAGAAATAGAGATCTGGCGCTTGATCTCCTCGGCGTCGTAGTCGCAGACGGTGTTGCCGTCGGCGGTACGGCCCAGACGATCCGTTCCCTTGGTCATGAAGAGCATCTGCTCGGCCAGAGTCGTCTTGCCGGAGCCACCGTGACCCAGCAGGCAGATGTTGCGAATGTCATTGGCAGTCATATACAGTATTCTCCCTTCGTTTGGTACGAATGCGCCGTCCGGCGCAGCCAGTCAATAAGGAGAGTATATACTATTTTTTTGCACTTGACAAATACAACTTTCAGCGTCTTTTTTGTGGAAAATGCCGGGAGGCTCAACGGCTCTCCCGGCATGGGTATGGAATGGTATCAATAGTGGCGCACCAGTCCTGCCAGCAGCAGCACCGTCAGCAGCCACAGCAGCAAAAAGCACAGGAAATTCAGGGCCGACAGAGCGGCAAAGGCCCCCACGGAGGTGAAATAATACGCCAGCAGCAGGCCCGACAGCCCGCCCAGCCACGACAGCACCGTTCCGTCCCGGACGGCACGCCGCATCCGGCGGCTGCCGATGACCGTTTCGGCAAAGGCCATCAGCCCGTCCCGGTAGATGATGGCGTGGGGCCGGCCACGGCCCTCCGTCAGCTCCGACAGGGCCAGACGGGTGGAGATATCCGGGTACAGGGGCCGGGCGTCCAGCCGGAATTTCCGCTTCAGCAGCGCCGGAGTGATGTTGGCGCTGCGGGTGGCCAGCACCGGAGTGATGCGGTTGCGGCGCATGGCCCGCAGGGCCCACTCCACGTTGCGGGAGGGCTGGTATTTGATGGCAAAGATGGCGATGAGCTGACCGTCCACCGCCAGAAAAACGCCGGTTTTGAGCTTCAGGTCACGGGGCAGGGACACATGGTGCTTTTTCATGAAGTAGGCGCTGCCCATGGTGACAGATTCCCCACGGATGGTACCGCCGATGCCGCCGTCCTCGTAAAAACGCAGGTCCTCCAAATGCAGGTGGGTGCCGCCCTCGCTGGCCAGCAGCTGGTCAAACAGCGGCGTCAGCTGGCTTCCGGCGGCCTGTGCCGCCGTGGCGGCATAGGACACCACCTTGCCGATCTCCTCGCCGTACAGCTTCAGTCCGTTGAGGCTCACCGTTCCCGGTGGGAACAGGTCGTCATCCGTCACCACCATCCGCCGGGCGGCGGTGATGGCGGAGGCCCCGGCATAGCCCGCCACGGCGCTGCCGCTGCGGTTCAGACGCCGGTTCAGCGATGACAGGGGCAGCGTTCCCGCCACCGGCAGAGCCAGCGGCAGTCCGCCGGACAGCAATGCCGACCAGATCCACAGGGGCCGCACCGGCTGCCCCTCCCCGCCGAAGCACACCACCGCCGCCAGAATGGAGGCAGCGGCCAGCGCCAGCGGTGTCAGAATGATCTGCCAGCGATAGAAGACATCCGGCTGACGGGAGAGTCGATAGAAGCCCTCCGCCGTTCCCTGCTGCTTGCAGGCCCCGGCGGGGGTCACGGATACGTTGTAGGGCGGCTCACCTCCCAGATCGGCCAGCCGGAAGCCTGCGAGCCGGGCTTTGGCCGCCAGCAGCTGGCCCCACAGACACAGCAGCAGGGAGATGACCGGGACGGCCGCCAGCGGCAGCTGCTCCCCGTAGCCCAAGGCGGCGTAGACGCAGTCCCCCAAACACACCAGCGATGCCAGCAGCGCCGCCGCCTCGCAGGTGATGCGGCGCTGGGACAGCTGCTTGCGGGCGCTGCGCCAGACCCGGCCCGACAGGGCCAGTGCCAGCAGCAGCAATCCGCCGGGGATGATCCCCCGCAGCACGGGCAATGCCGCCCACAGCTGGGGAACATACAGCCCCAGCCCGTCCAGCACGGACAGCACCGTCAGCAGCACCGCCTCCGGCAGTACGCACCAGCACTGGCGTTTTAAGCGGGCGCAGCGACGCTTCTCGGCCCGGACGGCCACGTCCATATCCGGCTCCGGATCGGGTTCCGGCTCCGGCTGCGGCTCCTGCGGCTGCTCCCACAGGGTCTCCGTATCCTGCGGGATGGGGGCGGCGCTGCGGGGCCTTGTCAGCTTCTCCCACCAGTGCCGCAGCACCTCCCGCAGGGGCGGACGCTCCTCCAGAATGCCGTCCTCCTGCTCCTCCAGCACAGAGGAGACCGTGTCGTTCATGATCTGCTCCAAGGAGACCTTGGGTGGCTCCTCTGGCTCCGCTGATCCCTGCGGCTCCTCCGCCGGGGCGTTCTCCTCCGAAGATGCTTCCGTAGCAGTGGTCTCCGCCGTCGGCTCCTCGTCCTTCTCCGGTACCGGTTGGTGCGGGAAGTGGATGATCTGGGTTTCGGACGGCTGGTCCTCCTCCGGCAGCAGCGGGCCGCCGGAGGAAAATACCTCCTCCAGCACCTCCGCCGGGAAATCCATATCCACCGGGTCGGCGCCGGGGGTGAACCGCAGTCCCTCCGGCTTCCTGGGGAGCTCCGCCGCAGCAGAGGTCTCCGGTTCAGCGTGGGGCTCCGGCTCTGCGGAAGCTTCCTGCTGAGCAGGGGCTTCTGCCGGAGCAGTCTCCGGGGAGTTTTCCTCCGCAGGCAGATCCTCCGTCCGGTACAGGTCGCTGCCGCTGCCGAACTCCGCCAGAATGTCCTCCAGAGTAAACTCCGGTATTTCGTTGTGATCCTCTCGGTGTTCCATGGTACCTCTCTTTTAGATGCTCCGGGTCCTTACACGGTGCGCTGCCGCACCGCCTCATACAGCAGGATGGCAGCCGCCGCCGATGCGTTCAGGGAAGATATCCTCCCCCGCATGGGGATGCTCACCAGAAAATCGCAGTTCTCCGCCACCAGCCGGCTCATGCCGTCGCCCTCGGAGCCGATGACAATGGCCGCCGGGCCCTTGAGATCGGCGTCATAGAGCCGGGTCGTCCCTTCAGCAGCAGTGCCGAATACCCAGATGCCCTGCTTTTTCAGATCCTTCAGCAGGGACGGGATATTGGCCACCCGTGCCACCGGCATATAGCTGACGGCCCCGGCGGAGGTCTTGGCCACAATGGCCGTCAGACCGGCGCTGCGGCGTTTGGGGATGATGACCCCGTGGGCTCCGGCGCACTCGGCGGTGCGGAGGATGGCCCCCAGATTGTGGGGGTCGGAGATCTCATCGCAGACCACCAGCAGCGGCGGCTCCCCCTTGGCGGCGGCAGCGTCCAGCAGGCTCTGCACCGTCACATACTCCCGCACGGCGGCCAGCGCAATGACCCCCTGATGGGCGTGGGTGCGGCTCATGCCGTCCAGCTTCCGCCGGTCGGCCTCCACCACCACGATGCCCTGGGCCCGTGCCTTGGAGGCGATGTGGCCCAAGGTCTTGTCCGTCTCCCCCTTGGCCAGATAGATCTTATCCATGGTCGTTCCGGCCCGCAGGGCCTCGATCACGGCGTTGCGGCCCTCGATGATGCCGTCCGCCTCTGCCTCCGGCCGTCTCTGTTCGTTGTCTCTCATAGGAATTTTCCTCGCAATGCATACATAATTGGTTTCAGTATACCATACTCTGGCTGGGAGATAAAGCGCCATTCATAGAAATTTTACAGGAAAATTCCCGCCGCTTGCCTTGTGAAGATACCTGAATTGTGATATACTACACGAAAATTAAAGCACTTCTGCGCCCCGCCCGGCGGGGCTGCATGGAAGGAGACCGACATGGATTCCAACAACAAGAAAGACCAGAAAAATAACCAGAACCGCAACCGCAATATGCGGGGGGTGGTGACCCTCATCATCTGGGCGCTGGTGCTGACGGTGGTGTTCAACTATATCAACGCTTACAGCAACAATCTCACCAAGCGGGCCAGCAGCCATGAGATCCCGTACAGCCAGCTCATCGACCTCATTCAGGAGGATCAGGTGGCGGAGCTGAAGATCGAGAACGGCGTCCTGTATGCCACCCCCGTGGACGGCTATGTCTACACCGAGGAGGCCACCGATAAGAACAAGGAACCCAAGAGCTATACCCAGAGCGAGAAAACGCCTCTGATCCTGTATACCACCGCTCTCAATGACGCCAGTCTCCTGCCTCTGCTGGAGGAGCACAACGTCAAGTACACCAGCCCCGTCCAGGCGCAGATGAGTCCCATTCTGGAGTTCATGATCGCCTATGTCCTTCCTGTGATCGTCATAGCGGCCCTGTTCATGCTGGTGATGCGCCTGCTGGCCAAAAACGGCGGCATCGGCGGCATCGGCAGCGTGGGCAAATCCAACGCCAAGGTGTATATGGAAAAGTCCACCGGCGTCACCTTCAAGGACGTGGCCGGTCAGGACGAGGCCAAGGAGTCGCTGGAGGAGATCATCGACTTCCTCCACAACCCCCAGAAGTACACGGCCATCGGCGCAAGACTGCCCAAGGGCGCTCTGCTGGTGGGCTCTCCCGGTACCGGCAAGACTTTGCTTGCCAAGGCCGTGGCCGGCGAGGCCAACGTCCCCTTCTTCTCCATCTCCGGCTCG
>ENA-OWRC01001767-OWRC01001767.1-human-gut-metagenome-genome-assembly--contig:-NODE-1767-length-19726-cov-62.976005_pt1 | contig 19726 bp, 22 predicted proteins | sample MGYA00248268_ERZ651895 | MGnify/ENA primary metagenome ERZ651895 (study PRJEB26924, sample SAMEA4378242) | human gut metagenome | biome: human gut; feature: human-associated habitat; material: faeces...
CTTTGTCAATGACGGACAACTGTCTATTTTCTAATTTTATATCGAACTCACGTTATCTTAATGAGCTTACCATTAGCAACAGTATCTTCAAGATATTCAATCACATTATCTACCATAATTTTCTGCATCACTCCGAAAAGGTTGTCTTTCTTATGTTTCGGGTCGTTGCATTTGCCGACAATAGGTGGTTGGTTCAATTCTATAACAATAGAATGACGTTTAGCCTTGATTTCTGAATAAGTGGCTCCCAGTCCTGTAAGCGTCTTACAGAGAATGGTATTCGGTTCAATCGTGTAAATGTCAGACAAACGTTGTCCTTTATTTATAAGTAAGTTTTTCTTGTCCATAATTTAAGTGTTTTAAGAGAATGGAGAACTTTTGATTGTTCTCCAACTCTCAGTTAATAATGTTGCCTATCTTATCAATCCTTTCTCTCTCAAATAATCGGTAATTTCTTCGTCACGCTCCATAAAGAAAAGGATAGTTCCATTACGGAAGTTGGTTATTGCTGTGAGTTTGCCTGTCCTATCCCGAAATTCGGGGGTAAATTGGATGTTACCGATTCTGTTTTCCACAAACAGCTTCAACATATCCTTGCGGAACTTGTTGGCATCTGTTTCTTCGGACTTGGCTACCGCATCGGGCTTCACGTTGAAGTCCTCTGTTTCACCTTTAATCAGATAGTTCATCACCCATGCAAATGCTTCTTGGTTGATTTGGTAGGCAAAGTTCTTGGTTGTCTTACTTTCCACTCTAATTGCTTCATAGCCGTATCGGTCTATGGTAAAGTAGAGTGTCAGTCTTTCACTGCGATTCATCATCGCTTTCAATTCTGTATGAGCTGCCGTATTATCATACGATAGCTCGGTTTGTGGCATAATGCCTTTAAAATCATATTTCATAAGTTATTCCTTTTAGTTATTATTCCAATCTACCCACTCAAAGCTATGCTGCATCTCGCTTTTCGTATCGGATTGTGATGCAAAGGTAAGGGGAGTTGAAAAAACGAAATAAGTACAAAATATGGCATAGGAATTTGTACCCCTTAAGAGTTGGTATGTCAAGACATGAAAAAGCCCCATTTCTCTATTATAAGAAACAGGGCTATATTTGTTATAATACTCTGTTAGCAAGTAGGATATACGTTAGATTGTATTTTCAACTCTTTCTTTTTGTATCGTTGTAAATAACCTCTTAGGAACTCATCATCAGTCAAAAAACTTTCATTTACAGATAGTTTTGTGTAGTAAATCATCTTTGAAATTAAAGCCAACTTATTCAAAGAGTAGTCAGTACCTTTTTTGTTCTCCCCTTAAATTGAGGATTCAACTTAAAAAAGTACCGTAATAGAGAAGCAAAGTGCCATATCAATATAGGGCTTGATTCTTTTTCTTCTTGGAATAGTTCGGACGAATCATTTATATCTATCGCATTAATTCCAATTGAATCTTTGTCCTGTTCATATCCACGTTTAATCCATTCTAATATAAACAATATTGTCTTGTTGCTTTTTATCTCCACTTTCCCTTTGCTGGTTCTTAAATTCAATTTAACTTTTGAATCTTTCATGTCGGGTAATAGTTTGATAAGGCTTTCAATGTTTTCTTCACGAGTGGGAGCAAAAACAAAACCGTCATAGGCAATGCTACAAGTGTAATCATAGCAAAACATCACCAACAGCCAAAAAGCATCTGAATCAAGCCCTAATCCCTTTATTGTACTTTGTAACCTTTTGTTTTTGATGTAATCAGTGTATTTATAACGACAAGGAATCTCATCGTTGTTATACCGCTCTGCAAATATCTCTGCTGCTAACGGAATATCCACCAATTTCACTTCGCTTGGATAAATGACAACAGACCAATCCGCATTATGGTAAGGCTCGCCCTCTCCATACATAATATCATAAACGTATCTTAACTGGCTTGACTCTCCATCGTCAAGCTGTCCTTTTTCATTGAGGTATCTTATAGGTAATTCCATAGTCCTTTGATTATTAGGTTGTAAAGTTAAAAAGAAAATCCCACTCACAAATGTTGCAAGTGGGAAAATCATAAATCTACTTCCCAAACACATATCGCACTACCTTTGCATTAGCTTTATTTTCATTCACAAAATCACGCTCAATATAGATGTCGGTCACTTTCATGGAATCGTCTATATGATTCAAGGCGGCATGAACTATGTATTTATCTATTCCTACTTTATTCAATGCTATGGTTGCCCAACTATGACGAGCCGCATAATATTCTAAATCATCAATTCCTAAAATAGAGCCAATTTCTTTCAAGCCATAATTGATTGCCTTATTGAAGCCTTTTTCGTCACAGTAGTATTGGTAGAAATTAAACAACCGTTTGCCTGTCTTATCCCTATATTTATCAATTATAGGTTGAATTATGTGGGGAATCTCAACCATCATTTTGGCATTGTCTAATCTACGGTCTTTTGTTTTGGTTCTGTAATAGGTAATAGTATTACCATCCATTTTAGTAGCATTATAAAGGTCTGCTGAATTGATACCCATCAAACAAAATGAGAGAATGAAACAATCCTTTGCCAGATTATAGCGACAGGTGGCTTTATAGCCTTTTTTCATATCCTTATAAGGTAATTTCCAGACTTTCTTTATTATATCTGCCGGAATAGCCCTTTTGCGTGTAGCTTCCTGTTTAGGTATTACAAAATCATCAAAAGGAGAATGGGGAATAAGAATCAGATTTTTGTCTTTTTTGTTGTACTTCTTTTTAGCTTCATTAAACAGTTTCTTAATGCTTATCAGATAAAGGGATAGAGAACGGTTAGAGGGGACACGTTTCCCCTGCTGTATTAGTTTCTTTGTACGTGTTTCATGTTCTTTATTCAGAAATGTCTTGAAGCTATCTAAAAATTCTGTTGTTATCAGATTCACATTCAGTTCTTCTTTACCAATAAAACGTACCAAAGCATTAATGGCAGAAGTATAATTGGGCGCACCTTTAATAGTGGTTGAGGCTATCCATTCACGGCTGAACTTTATAAAATCTATGATTTGATTCTTTTCTTGTTCTCCATTAAGATAGTCCATTATATCATCTAAGGTGTAATGATTCAGTTCGATTTGGAGCTTGGCACATTTTTCATAATAACTACGAATCAACGCTTCTACATCTTGTTTAATAGGGGAAGACGGCTTGATTTTGAACTCTTTGGTCAAGTCCTTAGAATAGACAAATAGACTTGTCGATAAGCGTTTTACTTTACGGTCAAGGGTGAATCTCAATTTAACATTGTAAGTTCCATCCAACTTCTGTTCTTGTCTTTTGATTTCTGATTTGATAGTCAGCATTTTACGTTCTAATTTAATTAGTCAACAATTAGTCAACAAATGCTGTGCTTGGATTATATAAACTACTTGCAAGAGCAATAGCAGAAGTCATAAAAAGGCCAAAAGAAAAGCGTTAACTGCTTGATTTTGTGCAATTAACGCTTCTTTTTTAAGTGGACCAGCCAGGGCTTGAACCTGGGACCTCCAGATTATGAGTCTGTTGCTCTAACCAACTGAGCTACAAGTCCGAAATCCAAATAGAGGTTTGGAAATGCGGTACAAAAGTAATGGTTTGACGCGAAACCTGCAACATTTGGCTAGAAAAAAATGATAAAAAAAACTAATAGAAAAGATGCTTTCAATATATATTGTATTTTTGCAAGCATTAATATTTAATTCTTAGACGTATGTCACAAAATATGCATGACTCTTATTTCAAGGGCCTAACCGATCAGGAAGTCCTTCAAAATCGTCAAAAATATGGCACTAACCTGTTGACACCCCCTAAGCGCCCCTCTATCTGGAAACTTTATTTAGAAAAATTTCAAGATCCGGTAATTAAAATTTTGTTGGTTGCCGCTGCTTTTTCTTTGTTGATTTCTATCATTGAAAACGAGTATGCCGAGACTATAGGTATCTTTTTTGCCATCTTTCTGGCTACGGGAATTGGCTTTTATTTTGAATATGATGCCAGTAAGAAGTTTGATTTACTGAATGCTGTGGGAGAGGAAACTCCGGTCATGGTGATTCGTAATGGGAAGGTGCATGAGATTCCTAAGAAAGATATTGTTGTGGGAGATGTTGTGATACTGAATACGGGAGATGAAATTCCGGCCGATGGAACGTTGCTGGAGGCGGTGTCGTTACAGGTAAACGAGTCCAATCTGACTGGTGAGCTGATGGTCAACAAGACTACGGATGAAGCGCATTTTGATGAAGAAGCCACTTATCCGTCGAATGCAGTGATGCGTGGAACAACGGTAACCGACGGGCATGGAGTGATGCAGGTGGAGAAAGTCGGTGATGCGACGGAAATTGGTAAGGTGGCCCGGCAGGCTACCGAACAGAGTCAGGAACAGACCCCTTTGAACTTGCAGCTCACGAAACTGGCCAATCTGATTGGGAAGGCGGGATTTACCATTGCGATATTGACTTTTGTCATTTTTACTGCAAAAGATTTATATGCGTATTTAAGTGTGACGGAAGTGACTGACTGGCACCAGTGGTTGGTCATCGCACAGATTGTATTGAAATACTTTATGATGGCCGTAACCCTGATTGTGGTGGCTGTGCCTGAGGGCTTGCCGATGAGTGTGACCCTGAGTCTGGCCTTGAACATGCGGCGTATGTTGAAGACCAATAACTTGGTACGTAAGATGCATGCTTGTGAAACCATGGGGGCCATTACGGTAATCTGTACAGATAAGACAGGTACGCTGACGCAGAACCTGATGCAGGTGTATGATGCGCAGTTGGATGAAACTCAGAAGGATGTAGTGGCAGAAGGCATTGCGACCAATTCGACTGCTTTTCTGGAAGAAAAGGAAGACGGAAAGCCATCGGGAGTGGGAAATCCTACGGAGGTGGCTTTGCTGCTTTGGCTGAACGGGCAGGGGCAGGATTACATAGCTTTGAGAGATCAGGCAAAGGTGGTCAGTCAGCTGACCTTCTCTACAGAAAGGAAATACATGGCTACACTGGTAGATTCTGCCGTGCGTAAAGCCCGCATCTTATATGTAAAGGGCGCTCCTGAAATTGTGATGGGCAAATGCGGACTGGAGGAAAGTCAGGTCAAGCAATATAATGCACAGCTTTTGGCTTACCAAAACCAGGCGATGCGTACCTTAGGTGTGGCCTATAAAGTGATACCGGAAGGTGCTGGCACAGATTGTGCGGAACTGGTGAAAGAAGGTGGAATGACCTTCCTGGGTATCTTTGCTATCAGTGACCCGATACGTCCGGATGTACCGGAAGCGGTGAAGAAATGTCAGTCGGCAGGTATCCGTGTAAAGATTGTGACAGGCGATACTCCGGGAACAGCTACGGAAATTGCCCGTCAGATTGGGCTTTGGATGCCGGAAGATACAGAGCGCAATCGCATTACAGGAGTAGAATTTGCAGCCTTGAGCGATGAAGAGGCTTTGGATAGAGTGGTTGACTTGAAGGTCATGAGCCGTGCACGTCCCATGGATAAGCAGCGTTTGGTACAGTTGCTCCAGCAAAAAGGTGAAGTGGTGGCCGTAACCGGTGACGGTACAAATGATGCACCGGCATTGAACCATGCGCAGGTAGGTCTTTCTATGGGTACAGGTACCTCTGTGGCGAAAGAGGCCAGCGATATTACGTTATTGGATGATTCCTTCCACAGTATTGCCACAGCTGTGATGTGGGGGCGTTCGTTGTATAAGAATATCCAGCGTTTTATCGTGTTCCAGTTGACCATTAACGTGGTAGCTTTGCTTAGTGTGTTGCTAGGCTCATTCCTGGGAACAGCACTTCCTTTGACCGTGACTCAGATGTTGTGGGTGAATCTGATTATGGATACGTTTGCAGCCATGGCGTTGGCTTCCATTGCTCCGAGCATGGATGTCATGAACGAAAAGCCACGTAAGCGTACTGATTTCATCATCACACCGGCCATGCGGAAAAATATTTTTGGAGTAGGAGTGGCTTTCCTGATTATTCTGATGGGAATGCTGTCTGTCTTCAACAATATGCCGGGTGGAATGGACGTGCATCATCTGACTATTTTCTTTACGATTTTCGTGATGCTGCAATTCTGGAACCTGTTCAATGCCAGTGTATTTGGAACCAATCATTCCATTTTTAAGGATGCCGGCCATGCAATGGGTATGCTGGGAGTGGCATTGATTATTCTGGTAGGACAGTTGATTATTGTGACTTTTGGTGGAAAGGTATTCCGTACAGAACCGTTGTCTGTGATGGAATGGATTTATATTATTGCGGGTACTTCTTTGGTTCTGTGGATTGGTGAAATCTGGAGAGGTATCAAGCGGGTAGCGCAAAAGAATAAATAAATGAGTCAACTTAAAAATATCATATTTGATTTAGGCGGTGTGCTGTTGAATCTGGATGTACCCGGGTGTATGGAAAAACTGGAGCGAGTAGGTTTGTGTGAAGTCCGGAAGTGGATGACGGGTACCAATGAATCCGGTTTCTTTAAGGATTATGAGGCTGGTTTGCTGACCACTGCCCAATTCTATAAGAAAATCCGTCAATCGGTCGGCTCTCAGCTTTCGGATGGAGAAATCGGTAAAATATGGAATAGCATGTTGAAGGAGATTCCAGCGTATAAGCTTGATTTGTTGTGGAGTTTGAAAAAAGACTATAATTTATATTTGTTAAGTAATACCAATGAGTTGCATTGGCAGGTATGTACCGATAAGTTTGCATACAAAGGCAGACAGGTGCAGGATTACTTCGCCCGTATATTTCTCTCTTTCCAGATGCATCTGGTGAAACCTGATACGGGAATTTTTCGGGAAGTGCTGAAAGAAGCCGGGTTGATTGCGGAGGAGACCCTTTTTGTAGATGATTCGGAAGTGAATTGTCTGTCTGCCGCTTCTTTGGGAATAAATGTACTTCATTATATTCCTGGAGATGATTTAGCTGTGCAACTTCAAAAAAATATGGTGAATAATGGAAATAGTAACTGATGCTACGGCTATTAATCTTCCGGCGTGTGTGGCGACTATAGGGTGTTTTGATGGTGTACATAGAGGACATCAATATCTGATTAAGCAGGTTCATGATATAGCGGAGGCAGAAGGGCTTGCCTCTTGTTTGATTACTTTTACGCACCATCCGCGACAGGTTTTGGATGCGAATTATCGGCCTCGCTTACTTACATGTCTGTCACAGAAGGTAGAACGTTTTGAACATTCACCTATTGATTATTGTGTATTGTTGCGGTTTACTGAAGAGTTTTCCTTGCTTTCCGCACGTGAGTTTATGGAGATACTTCATAAAATGTATCATGTGCAGACACTGTTCGTGGGCTATGATCATCATTTCGGGCATAATCAGCATGAAGGGTATCAGGAATACTGTCAATATGGAAGAGAATTGGGAATACGGGTCCTGCGATCTAGGGCGCTGATAGAGGAGGGAATCTCTATAAGTTCTACTTTAATTCGTTCATGCCTTTTGGAGGGTGATATGAAACGGGCTAATTTTTATTTGGGGTATAATTATTATTTGAACGGCAGGGTAGTGGATGGACGTAAACTGGGTCGTACGTTAGGTTTCCCGACGGCTAATATTCAGCCGTTGTGTGCTGAAAAAATGTTGCCGGTATCTGGGGTATATGCCGTTTATGTGTATTTGGGTAAGCATCGTTATGCTGGCATGCTGAATATTGGAAGTTGCCCTACTGTCAATAATGACAATCAGACGGTAAGCATAGAAGTGCATATTCTGGATTTCTTGGGTAATATTTATCAAGAGCTGATAAAGGTGGAGTTTGTGGATTATGTACGTCCGGAAGTGAAATTTGAAAGTGTAGAGGAGTTGACTCGGCAGCTGCAACGAGACCGGGTTGCAGTGAAAAATCTTTTGAATCTAAAGGATTAAACTGTTGGGCTGCATCTGATTTGTCCGTATCTTTGCAGTAAATTAGATAATTGAATTGATGAAAACATTTGAAGAACTTGGCGTTTCGCCCGAAATACGTAAAGCAATCGGGGAAATGGGGTATGAGAACCCCATGCCGGTACAAGAAGAAGTGATTCCGTATTTGTTGGGGAACGGCAATGATGTAGTGGCTCTGGCACAGACCGGAACCGGGAAAACAGCCGCATTTGGTCTGCCGCTGATTCAGAAAATTGATGTGAAAAATTGTGTACCCCAGGCCTTGGTGCTTTGTCCTACACGTGAGCTTTGCCTGCAGATTGCGGGTGACTTGACAGATTATTCAAAGTATATTACCGATTTAAAGATTCTGCCTGTATATGGTGGCTCTTCCATTGACAGCCAGATTCGTAGCTTGAAGCGGGGGGTGCATATCATTGTAGCTACTCCTGGGCGCCTAATTGATTTGATGGAACGCAAGGTGGCACAGTTGGAGACGGTGTGTGATGTGGTGATGGACGAAGCGGACGAAATGTTGAATATGGGTTTCACAGACAGTATCAATACGATTCTTGAAAACATACCGAAAGATCGGAATACGTTGATGTTTTCGGCTACAATGAGCCCGGAAATCAGTCGTATTGCAAAGACTTATCTTCATAATGCCAAAGAAATTACGATAGGAACCAAGAATGAAGGCAGTAAAAATGTGAATCATGTGGCCTATATTGTGCATGCAAAGGATAAGTATCTGGCCTTGAAACGGGTGGTAGACTTCTATCCTCAGATTTATGGCATTATTTTTTGCCGGACCCGGAAGGAAACGCAGGAAATTGCAGACAAACTGATTCAGGACGGTTATAATGCCGATTCGTTGCATGGCGAGCTCAGTCAGGCACAGCGTGATTTGGTGATGCAGAAGTTCCGTCAGCGTCATTTGCAATTGCTGGTGGCGACCGATGTGGCTGCTCGTGGGTTGGATGTGAATGATTTGACGCATGTCATTAATTATGGTCTGCCGGATGATACGGAGAGTTATACGCATCGAAGCGGGCGTACGGGACGTGCTGGGAAGACGGGTATTTCGATCGCCATTATCAATCTGCGTGAAAAGGGGCGTATGCGGGAGATTGAGCACATCATCAAAAAGAAATTTGAGGTGAGTGTACTGCCTTCGGGTAAGGAAATCTGCGAGCAACAGCTGATTAAAGTGATTGATGATATCGAAAAGGTGAAAGTGGATGAGGAAGAAATCGCTACTTTCCTGCCGAGCATCTATCGGAAGCTGGACTGGTTGGATAAGGAAGACCTGATCAAGCGCGTGGTATCTCTGGAGTTCAACCGTTTCTTGGACTATTACAAGAATGCGCCTGAAATCGAACAGCCGAAAGCAAGTGAGAAGAAGTCGGAAACGAAAGAATCCCGTAGAGGGGATAAGGAAAAAGTAGGCCGCAAAGCTGAAAAAGGATATACACGTTTGTTCCTGAATCTGGGTAAGACAGATGGCTTTTATACGAATCAGATTATCGATTTGGTAAACCGTAACCTGAGAAAGGAACGTATTCAGATTGGCCGTATCGACCTGATGCAGAACTTCTCGTTTTTTGAAGTTCTTCAGGAACAGGCTCCTCAAGTGATAAAGGCTCTGAACAAAGTGGTGTTGAATGGTGGCCGTAAGGTTTGTGTGGAGGTTGCAGGTGAAAATACCGGAAAGAGCGACAAAGGTGGAAAGAAAAAGAAAGTAGCGGCTGAAAAGAAAACCGATAAAGTAGAGAAGGCCGAAAAACCGAAAAAACCGAGTAGGGCAGAAAGAGGGTATGTCAATCCTCGTGGCCCAAAAAAGAAAGACGATTGGAAACAATTCTTCCAGCAGGACAATCAACCGCTTCGCGGAGAAGAACCCGATTTCTCGGAGGAGGGTTGGGCGAAACGCAGCAAACGGAAAAAATAACGGATAAGCTCCGGAGGAGAAAGCTTCCCCTTCGGAGTTTTTTTTATTTATTGAAGACTCCCTCTGTGGTCATTTGTATACGTTTGATGCTTCCGTCTTTCTGATAGAAAAGCGGGTCGATGCAGATTGATCTTCTGAATCCGCATCCGTTTGGGTTGATAGCTCCATTGTGATAAATGAAGTATGACTTCCCTTTGAAATCAATGATGGCCTGGTGATTCGTATTGGAATTGCCGGCTATTTCGCTGAGGATGCCTTTGTAAATCCATGGACCCTGAATGCTTTTGCTCATGGCGTAACAGATTTTCTCCGGGAATTCTGACGCAAAAGACAGATAGTACCAGTCGCCATGTTTGTGGACCCAGGGTGCTTCAGTGTATCGGGGAAGGTCGATGGGCTGGATAGGCCCCTCAAGTTCTGTCATATTGTCTTTTAATTTGGCATAGTAACATTGTGTGTTTCCCCAAAAAAGATAAGCTTGTCCGTCGTCATCGATGAAAACGGTAGGGTCTATGTCGTCCCAGGGAATGGAGGTGTATTTGGTGGTCATGTCGTTAGTAATCAGCGCGCTGCCACGTGCGTCCTTGAAAGGCCCCAGGGGGGAATCTGCAACGGCCACTCCGATAGACTTCCCGGGGATTGTGGCATGTTCCACAGTGACATACCAGTAGAATTTTCCGTTTCGTTCGATGACTTGGCTGGCCCAGGCTTCGCCTTTGGCCCATTTGAAATCAGTGGCTTTCAGGGTATAGGCATGTTCTGTGAAAGTCTTCATGTCTTGTGTGGAGAGAATGCACCACTCGTTCATGAGATAGTATTGCTGGGGAGCTGGGCATTCGTCATGTCCGGCATAGATATATACTGTACCGTTATGCACCAAGGCTGCCGGGTCGCCCAAGTATTTATAGGAAACTACGGGATTCTGTGTGGCTACAAAAGTTGTGTCTTGTGTTGCGGCCTGTAGCATAGAAGAGTGTGTGGCCAAAGCGGTAAGCGCAAGGGCCCCTAGTTTGAAGAATGAGTTTTTCATGATTATATTAAAGATTGATTTGTATGCAAAGATAATCTCCTCGCAGGGGAAGGAGGGTGGACAAAAAGTTTTTTGAAGTGGATTGTGGGGCCTTTGGTTAGAAAAAAGCGTGATTTATTAGTTTACTCCGACTTTTTTTCTACATTTGCCATGTAAATTATTAAAACAGTTTAATCATTATGGAAAACGAAAACAAAAATCAGCTTCAGATAGAATTGAAAGAAGAAGTGGCACAGGGAACTTACGCGAATCTTGCAATCATTACTCATTCAAGTTCTGAATTTATTATAGACTTTGTCCGTGTGATGCCAGGTTTGCCGAAAGCAGGTGTGCAATCTCGTATTGTGATGACTCCGGAGCATGCAAAGAGACTGATGTTTGCATTGCAGGACAATGTGGCTAAGTATGAGCAGAATTTCGGCCAGATTCGGATGCCGGAACAGCAGGCACAAGGTGGAAAAACCTTTGTTCCACCATTGAGTGATTTTAAAGGAGAAGCTTAAAAAAATATAAATAATGGATTTAAAAGGCTCATTTCCCGATTTTTTCGGGGAATGGGCCTTTTTCTTTTGAAAAACAGTTTGTCTATTAAAAAGTTATTTGTAATTTTGCAGCCCGAAATGTAGTATTTCGCCAAGGATTGTAGAAACAATAGAAAATAAATATATAACAATTAAAAATCAAACAAAATGCCTACTATTCAACAGTTAGTAAGAAAAGGAAGAACGGTTTTGGTTGATAAGAGTAAATCACCGGCATTGGACTCATGTCCTCAGAGACGTGGTGTTTGTGTGCGTGTTTACACTACAACTCCGAAGAAACCGAACTCAGCAATGCGTAAAGTTGCTCGTGTACGTCTGACAAACTCTAAGGAAGTGAACTCTTACATTCCGGGAGAAGGACACAACTTGCAGGAACACTCAATCGTTTTGGTTCGTGGTGGTCGTGTAAAGGACCTTCCGGGTGTTCGTTATCACATCGTACGTGGTACACTGGATACAGCAGGTGTAGCAGGTCGTACACAGAGACGTTCTAAGTATGGCGCTAAGCGTCCGAAACCAGGACAGGCAGCTCCGGCAGGAAAAGGTAAGAAATAATCCTGGCTGAGTACAATCCTTAGTTTAAGAAAAACTTTTATTAATTCGTTTTGGTTTGTTGGAAAAGCTTTAAGGTTGAGTAAATGCTTCGGAGGAAGCGTTGAAGTAGACGAGATGCAGCCCCAAACTAAACATTATTATCAAACAAAATGAGAAAAGCAAAACCAAAAAAACGTGTGATCCTTCCGGATCCAGTATTTAACGACCAGAAGGTTTCAAAATTCGTAAACCATCTGATGTATGATGGAAAGAAGAATACTTCTTACGAAATCTTCTACAATGCACTGAAAACAGTTGAAACCAAGCTGCCGGCTGAAGAAACTTCTGCTTTGGAAGTTTGGAAAAAAGCTCTTGATAATGTAACTCCGCAGCTGGAAGTTAAGTCTCGCCGTATCGGTGGTGCTACATTCCAGGTTCCTACAGAAATCCGTCCGGATCGTAAAGAATCAATTTCTATGAAGAATCTGATCGCTTTTGCTCGTAAGCGTGGAGGTAAGTCAATGGCTGATAAATTGGCAGCAGAAATCCTTGACGCATATAACGAACAAGGTGGTGCTTTCAAACGTAAAGAGGATATGCATCGTATGGCTGAAGCTAACCGTGCATTTGCTCACTTCAGATTCTAATCGAGTTATTAATTAATTAAGACGGAATTAAAATGGCTAAACATGATTTGCATTTAACCCGTAACATCGGGATCATGGCGCACATCGATGCTGGTAAGACAACGACTTCTGAGCGTATCTTGTTCTACACAGGTTTGACTCATAAAATCGGTGAAGTACACGATGGTGCTGCAACCATGGACTGGATGGAACAGGAACAGGAACGTGGTATTACTATTACATCTGCTGCCACAACTACTTATTGGAATTATGCAGGTAATAAATATAAAATCAACTTGATTGATACTCCGGGACACGTAGACTTTACTGCGGAAGTAGAACGTTCTCTTCGTGTATTGGATGGTGCGGTTGCTACATATTGTGCTGTAGGTGGTGTAGAACCTCAGTCAGAAACAGTATGGCGTCAGGCTGATAAATATAATGTTCCTCGTATCGGTTATGTAAACAAAATGGACCGTTCTGGTGCTGACTTCTTTGAAGTAGTTCGCCAGATGAAGGACGTGTTGGGCGCAAATCCTTGTCCGGTAGTGATTCCTATCGGTGCTGAAGAATCTTTCAAGGGAGTTGTTGACCTGATTAAGATGAAGGCTATCCTGTGGCACGATGAAACAATGGGTGCTGACTATGATGTAGAAGAAATCCCTGCAAATTTGGTTGATGAGGCTAATGAGTGGAGAGACAAAATGTTGGAAAAGGTGGCTGAATTCGATGAAGCCTTGATGGAAAAATATTTTGACGATCCTTCTACTATCACTGAAGAGGAAATCTTACGCGCTCTGCGTGCCGGAACTCTGAAGATGGAAATTGTTCCGATGTTGTGCGGTTCTTCATTCAAAAACAAGGGTGTACAGACATTGTTGGATTATGTATGTGCATTCTTGCCTTCTCCGCTGGATACTCCGAATATTGTGGGTACAAATCCGAATACAGGTGCTGAAGAGGACCGTAAACCGGATGAAGATGAAAAAACTGCAGCTTTGGCATTCAAGATTGCTACAGACCCGTATGTAGGTCGTTTGACATTCTTCCGTGTTTACTCTGGTAAGGTTGAAGCTGGTTCTTATATTTACAACTCTCGTTCAGGGAAGAAAGAACGTGTTTCTCGTCTGTTCCAGATGCACTCAAACAAGCAGAATCCGGTAGAAGTAATCAGCGCGGGTGATATCGGTGCTGGTGTAGGTTTTAAGGATATCCGTACAGGTGATACATTGTGTGACGAAACTGCTCCGATTGTATTGGAATCTATGGACTTCCCGGAACCGGTTATCGGTATCGCAGTAGAGCCGAAGACTCAGAAAGACTTGGACAAGCTGTCTAACGGTTTGGCTAAGCTGGCTGAAGAAGACCCGACATTTACTGTACGTACAGACGAACAGACGGGTCAGACTATCATCTCTGGTATGGGTGAGCTTCACTTGGATATCATCATCGATCGTCTGAAACGTGAGTTCAAAGTTGAATGTAACCAGGGTCGTCCGCAGGTTAACTACAAGGAAGCTATCACGAAGACTGTAGAATTGCGTGAAGTTTACAAGAAGCAGTCTGGTGGTCGTGGTAAGTTCGCCGACATCATTGTATCAGTAGGCCCGGTTGACGAAGACTGGAAGCAGGGTGGTCTGCAGTTCATCGATGAGGTGAAGGGTGGTAACGTACCTAAGGAATTCATTCCTTCTGTACAGAAAGGTTTCCAGACTGCCATGAAGAACGGTGTATTGGCCGGCTTCCCGCTCGATTCACTGAAGGTTGTGTTGAAGGATGGTTCATTCCACCCGGTTGACTCTGACCAGTTGTCATTCGAAATCTGCGCTATCCAGGCGTACAAGAACGCTTGTGTGAAAGCAGGTCCGGTTTTGATGGAGCCGATTATGAAACTGGAAGTAGTAACTCCGGAAGAAAACATGGGTGATGTAATCGGTGACTTGAACAAACGTCGTGGTCAGGTAGAAGGTATGGAAACAAGCCGTTCTGGTGCTCGTATCGTGAAGGCTATGGTTCCTCTGGCTGAGATGTTCGGTTACGTAACTGCGCTGCGTACTATCACTTCTGGTCGTGCTACTTCTTCAATGAGTTACGATCACCACGCACAGGTTTCCAGCTCAATCGCTAAGACTGTTCTGGAAGAGGTGAAAGGTCGCGTTGATTTGGTGTAATAAACAATAGGATGGAAGTCGATGAGGGCTAGCGAATGACTCTTAGCCCTCAAGCTTCCTCCAGTTATTCATTTAATAATTTAATAAATAAACATGAGTCAGAAAATTAGAATTAAACTGAAATCTTACGATCACAACTTGGTAGACAAGTCAGCTGAAAAGATTGTAAGAACTGTGAAGGCTACAGGTGCCATTGTAAGTGGTCCGATTCCATTGCCTACACACAAGCGTATCTTTACTGTAAACCGTTCGACTTTTGTTAACAAGAAGTCACGTGAACAGTTTGAATTGTCTTCTTACAAGAGACTGATTGACATCTATAGCTCAACTGCAAAGACAGTAGACGCTTTGATGAAATTGGAATTGCCGAGTGGGGTAGAAGTAGAAATTAAGGTTTAATCAATTAAAAATTAACTGAAATGCCAGGATTATTAGGAAAGAAAATCGGAATGACATCCGTTTTCAGTGCTGATGGTAAGAATGTACCATGCACTGTTATCGAAGCTGGTCCTTGTGTAGTTACTCAGATTAAGAGTGTAGAAAAAGATGGCTATGCAGCTGTTCAGGTAGGTTTCCAGGACAAGAAGGAAAAGCATACTACAAAACCGTTGATGGGTCACTTTAAGAAAGCTGGAGTAACTCCAAAGAGACACTTGGCCGAGTTCAAAGATTTCTCAGAAGAATTGAATTTAGGTGACACTATCACTGTGGAATTGTTCAATGACGCTGCATATGTAGACGTGATTGGTACTTCTAAGGGAAAAGGTTTCCAGGGTGTTGTAAAACGTCATGGATTTGGTGGTGTAGGTCAGACTACTCACGGTCAGCACAACCGTGCTCGTAAGCCGGGTTCTATCGGTGCTTGTTCTTACCCTGCAAAGGTATTCAAAGGAATGCGTATGGGTGGACAAATGGGTGGTGACAGAGTGACTACTCACAACTTACAGGTATTAAAAGTGATTCCTGAACACAACCTGCTGTTGATTAAAGGTTCTGTTCCGGGTTGCAAAGGTTCAATCGTAATAATTGAGAAATAATGGAAGTTAACGTTTTAAATATCAAGGGTGAAGACACCGGAAGAAAGGTGGCTTTGAACGAAGCTATCTTCGGAATCACTCCAAATGATCACGCTATCTATCTGGATGTAAAACAGTATATGGCTAATCAGCGCCAGGGTACTCACAAGTCTAAAGAAAGAAGCGAAATCAGTGGTTCTACTCGTAAATTAGGCCGTCAGAAAGGTGGTGGTGGTGCACGTCGTGGTGATATCAACTCTCCAGTATTGGTGGGTGGTGCTCGCGTGTTCGGTCCGAAACCTCGTGACTATTGGTTCAAGCTGAACAAAAAAGTGAAGGCTTTGGCTCGTAAGTCAGCTTTGTCATACAAGGCTCAGGCTAACAGCATCGTAGTCGTTGAAGACTTCACATTTGAAGCTCCGAAGACTAAAGAATTCGTAAACCTTGTGAATAATCTTAAAGTGGCTGGCCAAAAGCTACTTATGGTTTTGCCGGAAGCAAATAAAAACGTATATTTGTCTGCTCGTAACTTAGAGCGTACAAATCTTGCAATTGCTTCTGCGCTGAATACATACTCTGTATTGAACGCAGAAACTCTTGTTGTGACAGAAAGTGCATTGAAAGCTATCGAGGAAACCTTAGTGAAATAATTAAAGGAGGCTGAAGTAATATGGGAATGATTATTAAACCGTTGGTTACAGAAAAGATGACGGCAATATCTGAAAAGTTCAACCGCTTTGGATTTATTGTTCGTCCTGAAGCTAACAAATTAGAAATTAAGCGTGAAATCGAAGCTATGTATAACGTGACTGTAGTGGATGTAAATACCATCCGTTATGCAGGTAAGAATAAGAGCCGTTATACTAAGTCTGGTCTTATCAATGGTCGTACGAATGCATACAAGAAAGCAATCGTTACATTGAAAGAAGGTGATACTATTGATTTTTATAGCAATATTTAAATAAAAGATGGCAGTACGTAAATTTAAGCCCACAACACCGGGGCAGAGACACAAAATTATTGGTACTTTTGAAGAAATTACTGCATCGGTACCAGAAAAATCTCTTGTATATGGAAAGCGTTCTACGGGTGGTCGTAACCACGTAGGTAAAATGACAATGCGCTATATCGGTGGCGGTCATAAGAGAAAATTCCGTATTATCGATTTCAAGAGAAATAAAGACGGTGTTCCAGCAGTCGTTAAAACAATTGAATATGATCCGAATCGTTCGGCTCGTATCGCTTTGTTGTTTTATGCTGATGGTGAAAAAAGATATATCATTGCTCCTAATGGATTGCAGGTAGGTAGCACTTTGATGTCTGGAGCGGATGCGGCGCCTGAGATTGGTAACGCACTTCCTCTTGAAAACATCCCCGTCGGTACTGTAATTCACAACATTGAATTGCGTCCGGGTCAGGGTGCTGCTTTGGTAAGATCGGCTGGTAACTTTGCTCAGTTGACTTCTCGCGAAGGTAAATATTGTGTCATCAAATTGCCTTCAGGTGAAGTAAGACAGATTTTGAGTGCTTGTAAAGCTACAATCGGTAGTGTGGGTAATTCAGACCACGCTCTGGAAGCTTCTGGTAAAGCAGGTCGTTCTCGCTGGTTAGGCCGTCGTCCTCATAACCGTGGTGTTGTTATGAACCCTGTGGATCACCCGATGGGTGGTGGTGAAGGACGTCAGTCAGGAGGTCACCCGAGATCACGTACAGGCTTGTATGCTAAGGGCTTGAAGACAAGAGCACCTAAGAAACAGTCTTCTAAATATATTATTGAAAGAAGAAAGTAATAACAACTGATTAATTGAGTAATTTATGAGTCGTTCATTAAAAAAAGGTCCATATATTAATGTAAAACTGGAAAACAAGGTGCTCGCTATGAATGAAAGCGGCAAGAAGTCAGTTGTTAAGACATGGGCTAGAGCTTCAATGATTTCGCCTGATTTTGTTGGGCATACAATTGCAGTTCATAACGGTAACAAATTTATTCCTGTTTATGTTACTGAAAACATGGTTGGTCATAAGTTGGGAGAATTCGCTCCTACACGTACTTTCCGTGGTCATGCAGGTAACAAGAAAAAATAATAACAGGACGCATATTTGAAATAATAAAGTAATAAATAATGGGAGCAAGAAAAAAAATATCGGCTGATAAGAGAAAAGAAGCCCTTAAAACCATGTATTTTGCAAAATTGCAAAATGTGCCTACTTCTCCGCGTAAGATGCGTCTCGTGGCTGACATGATTCGCGGTATGGAGGTGAACAGAGCACTTGGTGTTTTGAAGTTTTCTTCTAAAGAAGCTTCTGCTAGAGTGGAAAAACTGTTACGCTCTGCTATTGCTAACTGGGAACAGAAAAACGAACGCAAAGCTGAAGACGGCGAATTGTTTGTAACTAAGATTTATGTTGACGGGGGAGCAACCTTGAAAAGAATGAGACCGGCTCCACAGGGTAGAGGTTACAGAATTCGTAAACGCTCAAATCATGTGACTTTGTTCGTTGATGCTAAGAATACTAATGATAAAAATTAAGAGTAGATGGGACAGAAAGTTAATCCGATAAGCAACCGTTTAGGAATTATCAGAGGATGGGATTCTAATTGGTACGGTGGCAATGATTATGGTGATGCTTTGTTGGAAGACAGCAAAATCCGTAAATATTTGAATGCCAGACTTGCAAAAGCCAGCGTTTCAAGAATTGTTATAGAACGTACACTGAAATTGGTGACAATCACAGTTTGTACAGCGCGTCCAGGTATTATCATTGGTAAAGGTGGTCAGGAAGTTGACAAACTGAAAGAAGAGTTGAAGAAAATCACGGACAAAGATATTCAGATCAATATCTTTGAGGTGAAGAGACCTGAGTTGGATGCTGTTATTGTAGCTAATAATATCGCTCGTCAGGTAGAAGGTAAGATTGCCTACCGCCGTGCCATCAAGATGGCTATCGCTAACACAATGCGTATGGGCGCTGAGGGTATCAAAGTGTTGATTTCAGGACGTTTGAATGGAGCAGAAATGGCTCGTTCTGAAATGTATAAAGAAGGAAGAACTCCGTTGCATACTTTCCGTGCAGATATTGACTACTGTCATGCAGAAGCTTTGACTAAAGTTGGTTTGCTGGGTATTAAAGTATGGATTTGCCGTGGTGAAGTGTATGGTAAGAGAGAATTAGCGCCCAACTTTACTCAGACTAAAGAAAGCGGTCGCGGTGGAAACGGCAACAATAACGGTGGTAAGAACTTCAAAAGAAAGAAAAACAATCGCTAACGGATTTGAATTTTAGGAATTATGTTACAACCGAAAAAGACAAAATTCAGAAGACAGCAGAAGGGCAGTCAGAAAGGAAATGCTCAAAGAGGAAACCAATTGGCTTTTGGATCATTTGGTATTAAATCTTTGGAGACTAAATGGATTACAGGTAGACAAATTGAAGCTGCACGTATTGCGGTAACAAGATATATGCAACGTCAAGGACAGATTTGGATCCGTATTTTCCCGGACAAACCTATTACTCGCAAGCCTGCTGATGTGCGTATGGGTAAAGGTAAAGGTGCTCCTGAAGGTTTCGTTGCTCCGGTTACCCCGGGACGTATTATTATCGAGGCAGAAGGTGTTCCTTATGAGGTAGCTAAAGAAGCTTTGCGTCTTGCAGCACAGAAGCTTCCTGTTACTACTAAGTTTATAGTTAGACGTGATTACGATGCTCAAAATCAAAATGCTTAATTTATTATGAAGATTGCAGAAATTAGAGAAATAGCTACCAATGAATTGGCAGAAAGAATTGAAGCTGAAGTAGCCAATTACAATCAGATGGTTTTAAATCATTCTATCTCTCCGCTGGATAATCCTGCACAGATTAAAAAGTTACGCAGAACGATTGCGCGTATGAAGGCAGAATTGCATCAGAGAGAACTTAACAAATAATAATGGTCCTCATGGAAGCTAGAAATTTAAGAA
>ENA-OWRC01001771-OWRC01001771.1-human-gut-metagenome-genome-assembly--contig:-NODE-1771-length-19674-cov-8.338855_pt1 | contig 19674 bp, 19 predicted proteins | sample MGYA00248268_ERZ651895 | MGnify/ENA primary metagenome ERZ651895 (study PRJEB26924, sample SAMEA4378242) | human gut metagenome | biome: human gut; feature: human-associated habitat; material: faeces...
TCGCCGAAATATTGATCAACCATTAATTATCCATTCGGATCGTGGCAGCCAATATGTTGCAAACTTGAATTCACAGTTCTTCCATCCTTCCCATCTTCAGCGCCATAACAAGAGTTCCGGCTGCCATCACAAAGACACCAATTTCAATCACATAGATGGGAAGAAGCGCCGGACCTGCCACGGCAAAGAAGTCCACGATAAAATGAATCCCATATGCAAGAACCGCTGTAAAAGCCGCTGTCCTGCATTTGCCTGCCTTTACCGCCCGATAGATCAGCAGTGACAACCCGATATGCAGAATGATGGCACTGATTCTTTCGATTCCGCTTACAAAAAAGAGTGGTGCCGGTGTTGTCCATAGGGCCGACAGCTGTGACACGGTCTGGTTTGCAGACTCAGCAGGAAGTGCCGCCAGCGTATTCTGCATGGCTCCGCTGTTGATCATCAGCATGGACACAAGATTGCTGATTCCGGAGAGTCCTCCGAGCAGAATGGCCTCCACACCGCCATGCCCGATTCCATACATCAGTGCATTTGGAAAATCCAGCCATTTCTTCATCCAGAACTTCATGGCAATCAGTCTTCCGGTCTCTTCAAAAACCGCTGCAGCCAAAGCCGCGTACACATAGTAAAGCCATGGCCTGCTCTGTGCGTTCAGTCCGCAGAACTGAATGACAAGAACATGCAGCAGCTGCTCCAACAGCATGGCAAACAGCAGATAGGTTCCTGCTCCGATAAAGAACGAGGAAATCCTTGCCTTAAGCTTCACCCTTCCTGCAATGAACAAAGCAATCGGTACCCCCATCGAGAGGACAACGGAGCAGATAACTCCCGCTATCGCCAGACCTGATATTGTGTTCAATTCCATCTTTATACCTCCCTGATTCTCAAAAAATTCCTTTATTGTATTTGAACTGTCCATACAATATAAAGCCTAATCCGACAATAACTGCTGGAAGAATGATATAATCTATAATTATTTCACTCCAAAACGAAACAATAAAACCTAATACAAGAGATATTCCTATAATCAGCGTTCCTGTGCCGACTGTTTTTCCATACTTTGGTATATCTTCTTCCTTTACTTTTCGCCTGTTATAAGAGTGAATTGTGCTGATATTGCCTTTGATATTTACAATTCCCACAACAGATATGAACACTCCCAAAATCAACATTATAATATTTTCCATAATGACCTCCTAAAAATAGAATAGTTCCTCAAATTTTTTGTCCAATGCAATACAAAGAATTAGAGCCAATTTTGCAGTTGGATTAAACTGTCCTGTTTCAATAGAACTAATGGTATTTCTTGATACCCCTACCATTTCTGCAAGCTGAGCTTGAGAAAGATTTGCTTCTGTGCGAACTTCCTTTAAGTGATTTTTCAGTTGTAATTGTTCTTTCATATTCTCACCTCTAAAAGATGGCTAACAAATCCAACAAATGCCAAAATGGAAAGCACAAAAAACAGAACGGTCAAGACCAAATCACTCTTTCGCTTCATTTTGATAAAACGAACTAACCATTGTGTTGCAATAATGCTGAAGTATATAACCCACGGACTGTAAATCATAGTATGAGCAAGCACAGAAGATAACAGCGAAAGCAAACAACACACTAAAGCACCAACTCTGCTTGCGTGACTTCCGGCTTGATATACCACTTCCATTTCAGCCAAGTCCTTATTGCGATGTTCTTTTCTGCTTGCATTTAAGATTTCGTCCTTTTTCATAAAAACACCTCCATGACAAGTTTTCTTTGCATATTTTAATTATATACATACCAAGTTTTCTTGTCAATAGAGTTCATAAAAAAGTTACAACCGATATAATAGGTAACTTTTCTACCACTTCGATTATACTCGCAACTTAATGACTTCTTGAATACTTGCCGAAAAAGAAAAACTGCCATCGGTTTGACAGCAGTTAGGAATACACAATATCATTCAATACAATCTCATCGGCACAGGCTCGAATGTTATTCATCAATCCTATCCATCTCATCATATCCGTTGCTTTCAGTTCTTCCGTTACACCCTGCTTCTTTGCCATTTCCTTTATCAGATATACCGCCTGTTTTTTATATATTTTACATATTTTTTGCCAGATGACATCTGTTTTTATTTGCAAACATCTGATGTATTTTTATTTTTTCCACGTTCTGCCAGCATCTCAATAATCACTTGTCTGTTATAGGTCAGATGCATGCTCATCGCATAACTGCTTTAGCTTTTGAATCTGCTCTTCCGTTGCTTTTCTGCACGCCCAGGTTACAATCTCCGGTTCGATCATCAGACGTACATCAAACAGATCCAGTGCCAACCGATAACGGTCCTCCACATTTCCAAACCCGAGAACATCATTTTCCATATAAATGGTACTGATGACATAAGTTCCGTCTCCTCTGCGCACTTCCAGCACGCCTCTTGTGACCAGCCCTTTAACCGCCTCTCTTACCGTACTTCGTCCAACTTCAAATAATTCTGTCAGTTCACCTTCAGTAGGTATCCTCTCTCCTATTTTTACCGGTTTATCCAGAATATATTTCATCAGTCGATCCTCTGTCTTCTGTCCCAGTGTCCGTTTTACATCTTTTCCGCTTTGCTGCATTTCGTCACCTTCTGCTTATCCGCTTTCTCAAATTTTCGTATTTGTTTTTTCTTTTTTCAGCCCTGCATTGCCTGCCCTTCTCATTTTTGCTATACTGTCAATGTAGTTTCGCGCCATAGTTTCCGGCGTATCGTTATTTTGACTCAGGAGGAAATTTATGATCAAATTAGTTGCAAGTGATCTGGACGGCACTCTGCTTCACAACTATCAGCAGACTGTGCCGAAAGAAATATATGATACGATTAAGGCACTTCATGAAAAAGGGATCATCTTCACTGCCGCGAGCGGACGCCAGTATGCCAATATCCGCAGGCTTTTCGCTCCTCTCGGCTTCGACATTCCATATATCGCTGAAAATGGTTCCATGTGCGTCTATAAAGAAGAGGTACTCGCCACCGGTCTGACCCCATCCAAAACCATCCGGCATATTCTGGATGCCCTGATGGAATACCGGAAGATCTATCACACCGGACACTGTATCCTTTCTGTAAAAGATACTTATTACAGCGACTCAACCGATGAACGTTTCATTGATTATATGGAAAATGATATGCATAACATCGTTACCTACGTGCCGGATCTGTATGCGATCAAAGAACCGATCATCAAAGCAGCCATCTGTGATTTTGGTGGCACAAAGAATCTGGAACCCTTCTTCCACAAAAGAATCGGGGATGAAATCCGCGTTGTAACTTCTGCGGATCACTGGATTGATTTTATTGCGCCAAATGCAAATAAAGGAACGGCACTGAAAGTTCTAATGGAAAAATTCGGGATCAAAAAAGAGGAATGCATTTGCTTCGGAGACCAGCAAAATGATATCGAGATGCTGAAAGCTGCGGGAACAGCGTATGTCATGGCAACCGGCCACCCTCTCGCCAAAAAGGCGGCAGATTACGTTGTGGAATCACCTTTGCCGGTGATACAGGGGTTGTTGTAGAGTGAAAATGGGGACGCTCCATATAAAGAATTGGACTGATAACTGTTTCAGAATATAAGAAGCTCTAAGACCACAGAAATTTATTAAAAGCATTCTGAAAAATCCATAACTCGCTTCGCTCAAACAGATGGATTTTTCAGAATAACATAAATTTCTGTAATCTAAGAGCTTCTAATATTCTTCCAAATGTTACCAGTCCAATTCTTTATATGGAGCTGTTTTTTCAAGACAGACAACTCCCCCTATGCGTTCTCCCATCTTCACAATGGTTTCTGCTCCCTGCAACGTGTTCCGGATCAGATCACTGTCTGGCAAGACTTTATCTGGCTCCAGGAGCAGCACAACCGTTGAACCTCCGAATTCAAATCTTCCTTTTTCTTCGCCGCGTTTTACCTGGCAGCGTTCTTTTTTATAATTTTGGATCTTTCCGACCATCAGTGCACCGACTTCCATCATCAGGACGGTGCCGAGTTTTCCATTTTTTACAAGACAGTATTCTCTGCTGTTCATTTTGTAGATCGGGCAGATATCATTTGCAATCGGATTTACAGTGTGAAAAATTCCCGGAATCCTTCTCTGATAGGTCTTTTCTCCATCTGCCACATAACAGTATCTATGGTAATCATCTACTGTAAGACGGATTACTACCGCCCAGCCTCCCATATAATGTCTGGCAAGCTTTGCATCGCGAATGAGTCTGTGGGTTGTATATGGAGTATGTTTAATGAAGAATTGTCCGTTTTCGTGAATTGGATAGACACTCACTTTCCCATCACATGGACTGATCAGTACGTTATCTTCTCTGTTAACCGGGCGTTCCTCAGCTTTTATTTTCCTGGTAAAGAAGTCATTATAGGAATCAAATTTCTGTTTTTCATATTTATTCAGATCGATCCCGTGGGTTCTGGCAAATAGTCCGGCAAAAACAGCGGACACTTTTGTATTCAACAGCTTCCCTCCCAGTCTGGATACTGCCGGTAAAAGAAGCGGGCGCATCAGTACTCTGGTTGCTGTATGGGTATACACAAATTTTAAAAACTTATCCTGACTGGTTGTCTTTTTTATCCGATGACCTTCTCTGTCCATGTAATACATTTCATTCCTCCTCTGCCGCTGACCGTCTGCCTGCTAAATCATACTCATATAACGCATATAATGTCTGACCAGGATGCCAATTACTGCCATTGCTACGATTACTACAATTGCTCCCATTGTTAGATTCTTTGGCTTCCTGAACTTAAAATTTGTAATAAATAAAATGCCGACCACCAGCATGACCACATGAAGCGCAAGCATAAATTCACAACCTAAAAATGGTTTTAATACAACCACGATCGGAAGTGCGATTGCCATGGATGTGATCGGGAGTCCCTGATAACATTCTCTTTTCTCTGCTGTTTCTTCCTGACGCTGTTCTTCCATCACATTGAACCACGCAAGACGGATCAGACCTGCAAGTACATAAAACATCAGGATTGCCACACCGATCACACCGCGCATTCCGAAACAGTAACAAAGAACAGCCGGCGCAACTCCGAAGCAAACAATATCGCTTAACGAATCAATCTGGATTCCGAAACGCTTTTCCACTTCTGTCCGGTTCTTTTTTGTTCTTGCAATCTTTCCATCAAACATATCACAAAGACCGGAGATTGCAAGACACATCACGCCCAGATGCAGATGCCCGTTTACTGCAAACATCATTCCTCCAATTGATACCATCAAACTGACATATGTAAGTACTACCGTATAATCATAAACCCCTAACATTCTATCTCCCTCTTTCTTCCAATTGTAAAATTTGCTACGATCGTAAGCAAGGCGCTCAGCCCCAGCTCTGTATAATATCCAATCCCACGGCTCAGGATCATTCCCGGCAAAAGAAGCCGTTTTCCGAATACCGGAATAAAAATCATGGCAAATAATTTTTCACTGATTCCCATACCTCCCGGCAGAGGAAGCATATCTACCGATACCGCAATGACCGCCTGCAGTGTAATAACTGCGACTGCTTTTACACCTCCAAGCCCAAATGCCTTATATACAAACCATGTAGCCGTAAACAGCGCAAACCGCTGGAACATGGTGATCGCAAATACATTCACGATTACCTGCTTGTGCTCCTTCAGAAAAACTGCTGTATCCCGGTACTGGTCCATTGATGCATTCAGCTTTTCAATACGCGCTTCCTTATGGCGTAGAAAGTGCAGCTTTTCAAGCAGTGCCATTCCTCTTACCAGGATTTCTCTTGCAAGCCGCGGATGAAACACCAGCACCAGCATCGCCGTCACGCAGAAAACGTTCAGAGCTGTCCCCAGATAAAAGATATGCCGGATACTCCAGAGATACTTATGGATAAATCCCTGTCCGAACAGTACCAGCCACAATCCGACAACCACCAGTACCAATTTATAAGTGATTGTAACGATCATCAGCACCAGCGTTGAAACCGGTATTGGTATCTTTTCTTTTTTCATATAATAAATCTGCGCCGGCTGTCCTCCAGATGCCGAAGGTGTGATACAGCTGAAGAAGAATCCAACCGATGAAAACAGAAAACATGTCCATTTTTTCAGCCGGATTTTCAGTGTCCGCATCATATAATAGATAATGATCGATTCTCCCCAGATAAAAACTACAACACAGATCACTCCCGGAATCAGCCACAATACATTGACCTGTCCCAGGATCTTCACAATCTCACCAATATCTTCCCCATGAAATACGCCATACATTGTACCGGCAAATACCACCAGTAAAAATATGACATTGAAGATTGTCTTCTTTTTATTTTCCATCTCTCCTCATTCCTATCCGGTTTCCAAGTTTATTTGCTATTTTTTCTGTCAGACGCCGATAAATCTGCCATCCATTTGTCCGTCTGCTGATCTGCCAGGTTACTTCTGCAAGAAGAATTCCTGCTGCTGCATCCTGCCATACATGCTGCCTAAGCGCCAGTGTCGATATCACGACCAGTACCGTCATCAGGACAGAAAAAGCTTTATACCAGTTGGAAATCTTCCGATTCTTCCTGACCGCAATACAGCTGAACCAGCTTGCCATGCAGTGAATGGACGGAAACAGGTTGATTGGCTTATCAACCGTATACAGAAACCGTACTGCCTGCGTCCAGATATCCGTCCCTGTCAGAACCGGCCTCGTATTCGTGGTCGGATAAAAAATAAAGCACAGCATACATACCAGCCGCGCATAAAAATCCGCAGTAAAAAACTGGTATTTCACCTTCTCTTCCCGCATCGATGCCATGAAATAGTTCACTACCCAGAAAAGATAACACCCAAAATAAATAATAATAAACTGTGGCATAAAAGGAATCACTTCATCCGCCGGACCAGAAAGATTATGAGTCTTGATTCCCGTCCGTAATAGCGGCACTCCCCAATATACCACAGCATTCATACAAAATGTAATAATAAGTGGAATTATAGTTTTTATTTTCTTCATACAATCTATACTATACATAAATAAAAAAATAGCAATAGTCTTTCGCAATTCTTAAAGAAAAAAGTTCTGTCTCTTAAGAAAACAGAACTTTTTTCTTTTATATTTCTTTATTTTTACAGAACCTTTGACAGGAATTCCTTTAATCGCTCATCCTTAGGATTTGCAAAGAACTCTTCCGGAGTTCCCTGCTCTTTTACTCTTCCTTCATCCACAAACATGACACGGTCAGCAACCTCTCTTGCAAATCCCATTTCATGTGTAACAACAACCATGGTCATGCCTTCCTGGGCAAGCTGTTTCATCAGCTCCAGTACTTCTCCAACCATCTCCGGATCCAGTGCGGATGTCGGTTCATCAAAGAGCATTACATCCGGACTCATTGCAAGAGAACGAATGATCGCGATCCGCTGCTTCTGTCCACCGGAAAGCTGTGACGGATAAGAATCTGCCTTCTCTTCCAGTCCAACCCTCTTAAGAAGTACTCTTGCTTCTTTTTCTGCCTCTGCTTTATCCTTTTTCAGGAGCTTAATCGGAGCCAGTGTGATATTTTCAAGAATCGTCTTATGTGGGAAAAGATTAAAGTGCTGGAACACCATTCCCATCTTCTGACGATGTTTGTCGATATCTACCTTTGCATCTGTAATGTCCACACCTTCAAAATAAATGTGGCCTCCGGTCGGCACCTCCAGAAGGTTCAGGGAACGGAGGAATGTAGATTTTCCGGATCCTGACGGCCCGATGATTACCACAACTTCTCCTTTGTGGATCTCTTCTGTAATTCCATTCAGTGCATGAAAATCGCCAAATGCTTTCTGCAGATTTTCTACACGGATCAATACATCTCCATTAGTGGTCACTGTTCCTTAACCTCCTTTCCAGCATACTTACCAGTTTACTGAAGATCATAACCATAACCAGGTAAATGATCGCAACTGCCATCAGTGGCATAAGCGCATCGTAGGTTCTGCTTCGGATGATATCTCCGCCCTTTGTCAGATCCTGAAGGGCAATATATCCGGCAACAGAAGTCTCTTTTAAGAGAACGATAAATTCGTTTCCAAGTGCCGGAAGGACATTTTTAAATGCCTGCGGCATGATAATATAAATCATCGTCTGGCAATAATTAAATCCAAGGCTTCGTCCTGCCTCAAACTGTCCGTTATCAACTGCCATAATACCGGAACGGAAAATCTCAGCAACATAAGCACTGGAGTTCATACCAAATGCCAGAATCGCTACGATCGTCTTACTGACATCCACACTTGCAAAAATTACAAAGTAAATGATGAGCAGCTGTACAACAACCGGTGTACCACGGATGACCGTGATGTAAATCTGGCAGATCAGATTCAGGAGCTTCAGCTTGCCGGTCTTATCGTATGTGGAACGGACAATTGCCAGAAGGAATCCGAGAACTACACCGATCAGGACAGCACAAAAGGTTACAATTAATGTAACCTTAAGTCCATCTGCAATGTAGTGCCATCTGTCATCTTTTATAAAATTCATTATAAATCTTGCTTTAAAATCACTCATAAGACACCACCAGTCTGTACCCGATTAGTCTGTAATATATTTTGCAACGATTTTATCAAATGTTCCATCTTCTTTTAACTCTTTGATCGCATCATTGACTTTCTTAACCAGATCATCATTACCTTTTTTGATTGCCAGTGCATAGTCTTCTTCTACATAAGAAGTCTCCAGGATCTTCAAACCTTCATTTTCTTCTACGAATGTCTTAGCCGGCTGGTTATCAATGATCACTGCATCGATCTTGCCCTGCTGCAGAGCCTGTACAGCTTCCATACCTTTGTTGAAACGCTCTACATTATCATCACCGAAATCATCTGTAGAATAAATATCCCCTGTTGTTCCCTGCTGAACACCAATCTTCTTTCCTTTCAGATCATCCGGTTCTGTAATATCACTGTCATCTGTTACAATGATAACCTGAACTCCTGTGTAATAGCTGTCAGAGAAATCAACCTGTGTAGCACGGTCTTCTGTTACAGTCATACCTGCTGCTCCGATATCTGCTTTCCCGCTCTGAACGGCCGGGATAATAGAATCAAATGCCATATCTTCGATCTTCAGATCCATTCCAAGTTTGTCAGCGATCGCTGCTGCGAATTCTGCATCGATTCCGACAACTTCATCTCCGTCATAGTATTCAAATGGTGGGAATTCTGCGTTTGTAGCCATAACAAGCTTTTCTTTCTTGTCTGATTTTGCAGAGTCACTCTTTGATGAATCACTCTTTGATCCACAAGCTGCAAAACTGAATACGCATGCACATGCAAGTACAACACTGATTACTTTTTTCATTTTCATAATACCAACCTCCAAATTTTATCCATTTCCCCTATTCTATCATGTTATAAAGAAAAAACAAAGTGGGTTTTTATACATTTTTTTGCATAAATTCCCACTTTTTTTCGTGATTATTCTCTTTTAGCCGAAGATCAGGAAATAAAGAAGTACCAGAACTCCAAGTACGATACGGTAATAACCGAATGCCTTAAAGTCATGCTTCTTGATATATCCCATCAAAAACTTGATCGCAAATACGGATACGAAGAACGCTACCAGGCATCCTACAAGCAGAATGACTACTTCGATCGCGGTATAATGGAATCCGAATTTGATAACCTTTAAGATACTTGCTCCGAACATAACCGGGATTGCAAGGTAGAAGGTAAATTCTGTTGCCACATAGCGGGAAGTTCCGATGAGCAGTGCTCCAAGGATGGTTGCTCCTGAACGTGAAGTACCCGGGATCAGTGCCAGGACCTGGAAGCCTCCGATGATCAGTGCCATCTGATAGGTAAGCTCTGTCAGCTTTGTAACCTGCGGTCTGGTGTGTTCATTCTTTTTCTCGATCAGAATGAAGAAGATACCATAAATGATCAGCATCAGTGCAACAACTACATAATTGTAAAGATACTTGTCAAGGATATCATCAAATAACAGCCCGATCACAGCTGCCGGCAGACAAGCCACAACGATTTTGCACCACAGGTTGATTGTATTTCTCTTCTGCTTCGCTGATTTTCTCTTTGAAAACGGATTCAGCTTATTGAAATACAGAACAACGACCGCCATAATTGCACCGAGCTGGATCACAACACGGAACATACTGTTGAATTCATGACTTGTACTCATATGTAAGAACTGCTCTACAAGAATCATATGCCCTGTACTACTGATTGGAAGCCATTCTGTGATACCTTCCACGATACCCAGAATGACAGCAATTAAAATATCTAACATTTTTCCCTCTTTCTATCCCCTCTCGGGATTCAATACAAATTTTTCAATGACAGCCGCCACGCCATCCTCCTCATTGGACAATGTGATATAATCTGCCACCTCTTTTACTTCATCTGCTCCGTTTGCCATCGCAACACCAAATCCGACTTCTTTTAACATCATCAGGTCATTGTTGCCATCCCCGCATGCCATGATCTCTTCCCGTTCAATTCCAAGAAGCCTGCCGAGCTGGATCAGTCCCATGCCTTTGTTGACTCCCGGTGCATTGATCTCCAGGTTCGTTCCCATCGAATCACTAATGCTTAAATTCCCAAGCTCCATGATCCGCTGCTTTGCTTCCAGCCGTTCGTCCTGATTCTTAAAAAGTGCATGGATCTTATCCATCTCATGCCCATTCATCTCTTCCATCTTCTCCCAGAGACTCGTAATGCCTTTGCGAGTGGTTCGGATATAATCTGCCATCGCAGGATTCCGCAGATACTCTCCGACCTTCAGAAGTTCATCTGCCTGCACGAAACCTCTTCCATCAAAATAAATCTCCTTGAACGTATCATAGTCTCCAAAAATCTTAAGGATCGCCGCGCCCATCTCATATGACAGCATGTTGGCATAAAGTATTTTATCTTCCTGCAGGTCCAGGATCCTTCCGCCATTCGATGTCAGCGCATAACGCATACCCGGAAAATTACGGAGCACTTCCGGGATCCCTGTCACCGGACGCCCTGTTGCAGCCAGTACTGTTACTCCCTGGTCGATCGCACGTGTAAGTATTTCTCTTGTATGACTGGTCAGTTCTTTCTTATCATTCAGTAAAGTACCATCCAGATCAAGCCCTATCATTTTTATCTTTTTCATGAATAATTCCCTCATTTATGGTAAAGCTAAAAATACATTTCAAATCTTAGTATAGCACGATTCCCCGTGCATGTATAACAAAATTTGCGGATTCAGGCATTTTGTAGTATACTGATAAAGGCTCAATTTTGAAGAAAGGAAGAATTATGAAGAAAAGGTTAAAAGCATTTTCAAGGACAACCATCGCACTCCTTACCGCTGCCTTGGTCTGTTCCCCATTTACAAAAGCTTACGCCGATGACACTGTAGACTCTCTCGAAAAGCAGACAAATGGTCTTCAGAACCAACTCGACTCTCTGAATCAGGACCTCACAAGTCTCAGCGCTGAGATCACAGATCTTGCATCAAAAATTGAGGATACGGATGCTTCCGTACAGAAAGCAGAACTGGACCTTGCCGCCGCAAAACTGGACGAGCAGTTACAGTATGATGCTATGAAGAAAAGAATCAAATATATGTACGAAACAGGAAATACGTCACTCTTGCAGATCATCTTTTCTTCTGAAAGCATGGGAGATTTCTTAAACAAAGCAGAATTTGTCAAGAACATTACAGAATACGACAGAAATATGCTGGATGAATTACAGAAGGTTCACGAGCTTGTCGCTAAAAAGGACTCTGATCTGAAAGCAGAGCAGGCTTCTCTGGCAGAGATGAAAACAAATCTCGACCAACAGGAACAGGAACTGAATGATAAGATTTCCTCTACTTCCGGTGAACTTCAGGCTTCATCCGAAGCACTGGCAAAAGCAAAAGAAGCACAGGCAGCCGCTGCTGCCGCACTTAAGAAAAAGCAGGAAGAAGAAGCTGCAGAACAACAACGACAGGCAGAAGCTGCACAGACTGCTGCCAATAATACTTCAAGCAGCTCCGGGAACACGGATTCCGGTAGTTCCGGCGGCAATACGACGATTACAGTTCCGGATACTCCTGCCGAGACCACAGACCTGGTTCTCTTTGCTGCAATTCTGCAGTGTGAAGCCGGCGGTTACAATTATGACGGTATTCTTGCCGTTGCTACAGTCATCATGAACCGTGTAGAAAGTCCGCTGTATCCGAATACAATCAGCGGTGTCGTCTACCAGAGCGGTCAGTTTGCTCCAACCTGGGACGGAAGCTTAAGCCGCGTCTTGCAAAGAGGACCTGTATCCTTATGCTATCAGGTCGCTCAGGAAGCACTCGGCGGAGCACGGCTTGCATCTGTAAGCGGATGTTACCAGTTCCGAAGCGCAAGTACCGGAATGTCCGGGATCAACGTTGGGGGAAATGTATTTTTCTAAATCCTGTCCCAGTGGATGTGCGTTCGATTCATTCACAGGACAGAATACAAAAAACGGTATTTACTCATCTTCACGAGTAAATACCGTTTTTTATTTTCTACGCATTATAGTTTGCAAGAAACTGTGCTATCAATTCCACACAACCTTCCACATCTTTTTCATCTGCTACCTCTGCAGGCATGTGCATATAACGAAGCGGGATTGATACCAATACCATCGGTACGCCCTGATTTGAAAAATGAATCTTATCTCCATCCGTATAACTAAGCCTGCTTGCAGCTTCTCTCTGAACTGGAATTCCTACTTTTTTTGCACATTCTTCCATTTTGGCATTTAAAGTTTTTACCACGATCGGACTGTTGCAAAGAACCGGTCCACCCCCCAGAAGAACCGTTCCCATCTCAGCCGGATTCATTCCACTGCAGTCGCTTGTGTAAGTCACATCCACAACAATCGCAAGTGTCGGATTAATCCGTGTACTTGTCCAGAAAGCTCCGGTTTTCGTTGTCTCCTCTCCAGTTGTAGAAGCTCCATAGACACCAACTTTACATCCAAGCTCTTTCGCTCTCTTGATTGCTTCCATAATGATATAAACACCAAGTCTGTCATCCAATGCTCTGGCTGTAAATTTACCATTTTTCATCTTACGAATATGTGTATCCGGAACAATCGGATCTCCCAGACTTACATTCTTTAAAGCATCTTCTCTATCTTTCGCCCCAATATCGATCAGAAAATGTTTTGTTCCCAGATTTTCTTCTTTGAACAAATCACGATATGCTTCGACAACACCGTAAACCTCTCCGTTTTTTGTCTTGATACGCACCTGACGTCCCGGATAAGTTTCCGGAACAATTCCGCCTCGGTCAATCACCTGCAGTCTTCCATCTTCCCGGATGTTCGAAATCATAAGTCCGATTTCATCTGCATGTGCCGAAAGCATGATACGTACATCGTTTTCCGGATTCAGAATACATGTCAGATTTTGCATCTCATCACGGCGAATCTCATCTGTATATTCTTTCATTTCTTCTGTTACAATATCCTGCACCTGCTCCTCATAACCCGATACCGAAATACTGTTAAGAAGGTTATTTAAAAATTTTTCATTCATTCTAGTCATCTTCTTTCTTACTTAGCCGTAACTTTCAAAAGATCTGCAAATGCAGACAGATTATAGGTTCCAAGTCCGCTTGCAACTGCATCCCCGATAGCAGCACAATCCATTCCCCCTGCGATTGCTGCCTGCAGTCCTGCTTTTGCATCTTCTACAACCAAACACTTATCAGCCTGTTCGTCTACATACTCTGCTGCTTTCACAAATACTTCCGGATCCGGCTTTGATTTTGAAATATTATTTCCGTCTGAAATTGCATCGAAATACTCTCCAAGTCCCAACTGCCCGAGAATAAATCTTGCGTTTTTACTGGATGATCCAATCGCCAGTTTATATCCATTCGCACGAAGATCATCCAATGTTTCCTTTACTTCTGCAGACAGATCTGCAGGACTCATATTTTTCAGAAGTTCTTTATAGATATCATTTTTCTTTGTTGTCCAGCATTCTTTCTCTTCTTCGCTCATTTCTCCTTCATAGCGTTCCAGAATAATTTCAAAACTTTCCATACGGCTCACCCCTCTGAGTCGGTTATTGATTTCTTCATCAAAATAGATTCCCAGTTCATCTGCAACTGCTTTCCATGCTTGATAATGATATTTATCTGTATGACAGATTACTCCATCCAAATCAAAAATTACTGCATTGTATTTCTTCATCTTTTGCTTCTCCTTCTGTTTCAGACAAGTTAGAAATGATGACAGCGGCCAGGATGATCGCACATCCGATCACCATGCGAAGTGTAATCACTTCATGCAGAATGATGATAGAAAAAATCGTTCCAAATACAGATTCCATTGAAAGTACAATCGCTGCTTTTGTCTCATCTACATACTTCTGGCATGCGGTCTGGAGCAGATAACATACAGTCGTACTGATTACTCCCAGATACAAAACACTTAACCATCCCTGTGTTGTAACCTGAAAATCGTTCTCTCCAAAAATCACAAGACTGACTGCCGATAATACAAATGCTGTGATCATCTGCACCATGTTCAGTACAGATGCCGGATATTTTTTCACATATTCTCCGGTAAAAAAGATTTGGAACGCAAATCCTACCGCACAGAGAAGTGTAAGACCATCTCCCAGACTCAGTGTAAGATTTCCATTCAAAGAAAGCAGTGCTACTCCAATAACGGACATGATTGCTCCAATGATTCCTTTCATGCCTACTTTCTTCTTCAAAATTATAAATGCAATGAACGGCACTATAACTACATTCAGTGCTGTAAGGAATGCATTTTTGGAAGGTGTTGTATATTGCAGACCGATAATCTGAAGTGCAAATCCTGCAAAAAGTGCAATTCCCATCAGAATACCTGCTTTTATTGCACCTGCACGATTCTCAAGTTTCCCTTCTTTTTTATGCTGTCCCATGCTGATCATCCCCATCAGCACAGATGCCAACAAAAATCTTACCATCATAATCTGGAAAGGCTTCATGCTTCCCAGTGCCATATCACTTGCGACAAAGCCGCCTCCCCATATGACCGTAACCAGTATAAGTCCTCCGATTGCCAGCCATTTTTTCATCATATATCCTCCCGTCTCTTTTTTAGATTGTTGTTACTTTTCCATTTATTTCAGCTTCTACAGGTTCTCCTGCAAGACGAATGACCTTTGCCTGATTACTTCCATCTGCTGTAATTTCAAGCCATGCCCCTCTATAATGCAGACGGAATGTTAATCCCTGCCATTCCTTTGGCATATTCGGATGAACTTTCAACATACCATCTTCTCTTTGCGCTACACCTGCAAACCCAAATACAATTGTCTGCCATACTCCACCAGTATTTGCCGCATGGATTCCTTCTCTTGTATTTCCCTGCATATTCAACAGGTCAATAAAGGCTGCGCGGCGAAGATACCGATATGCTTTTGAATCATCCCCTACTTTAAGCCCCATAACAGAGAAAATACTCGGACTCAATGAAGAACCATGAAGTGTACGCTTTTCGTAATAAGCGTAGTTTTCTTTAATCGTTTCTTCATCAAATTCATTTCCCATAAGGTGTAACAGCATAACAACATCTGCCTGCTTATTGATCTGTGTCTCTCTTGCTCTTTTTGTCTTAAGTGCATCCGGACGTACTGGCCAGTCATTCTCATCATATTTTTCGATTGTTACATTATCAAGCTCGAAATATCCTTCAAACTGTTCCAGAAGTCTTGTGCCTTCTTTTCTTGGCAGATACATCTTTTCCTGCACTTCTTTCCAGTGTGCAGTTTCCGCCTCTGTAAGTCCTGTCTTTTCAATCAGGATATCATACGCTTCCTGATTCTCTTTCTTGATTGATGCAAGCAGTGACAGAACATATCCGAGATTCCATCTCGCCAGATAATTGGTATAGAGGTTATTATTAACCGGTTCATGCCATTCATCCGGTCCCGTTACCTGATTGATTTCATAACGATCCTGCTCTTTGTTGTACTCACAGCGGCTTGCCCAAAATCTTGCTGTCTCTGTCAGAATCTCCGCTCCTTTGCTATAAAGGAAATCCATATCCTGCGTGATCTTAACATAATTATAGATTCCATAAGCAACTGCTGCTGTTACATGATGCTCATATACCGCAACATAACATCTATAACAGGTCCCATCCGGCTCAATGGTCCAGTCCGGACACTGCTCTGTACCATCATCTGCTGACTCCCACGGATACTGGGCTCCTTTATATCCATTCTTATGTGCATTTGCACGCGCTGCATCCAGAAGATGGTATCTGTAATTTTCCAGATTCTGTGCAGTCTTCGGAAATACCCATGAGAAAAACGGAAGCATAAAAAGTTCGGTATCCCAGAAAGCATGTCCACCATATTCTTCTCCTGTTAAAAGCTTTGCCCCAACATTCACATGGTCATCATGTTCGTTTCCCGTACTCATCAGATGGAAGATGTTAAAACGGACTGCACGGTTCAATTCATCATCCCCTGTAATCTGAATATCTGCATTTTCCCACATATTCTTATAAACATCTTCATGCGCTTTCAGTTCCTGATCAAATCCCGTTTCAACAAATCCTTCAATTTCTTTTTCGATTGTTGTATGAAGAGCATAAGCCGGGCATTCTCTTTCTGTATACATCGAAACATATTTTACGATTTCTACTTCTTTTCCTTCTTCTACATGGATATCACCAAATTCCACACTCTGCTCACCAAATCTGCTTATCATTCTGTTTCCAAGAATCTGTTTTCCATCTGCATAAGCTTCGATACGGCATCCACAACCTACATGCAGATGATTTTCTCTGGTTGCAACTTCCACATAACATCCATCTGCTGCCAGCTTTTCATTCGCTGTCATATAAGTATGTTTTACCTTAAAGCGTGGTGCATCATAAAAATTAATGATCGTACCATCAATAATACTTTCTACTTCAATAATTCCACTGTAGTTGAGCGGTGTCACATAAAGCCGGATTCCCATCCTGTGTACATTGTTTCTGCTCACAAACCGGATTCCTTCGATCAAAGTCTCTCTTCCTTTTGAGTCCTTCAGACGAACTCTCTTTCCAAGAAAAGCTCCTTTCATATCAAGCACTCTTGAAAATTCCAAAATTTCACAGTCTTCAATTCCAATCAATTCTTTTTCTACATAAAGTCTGATTCCAAGCCAGTTCGGAAGTGTGGAAAGTTCACGCATAAATGTCTCTGACTTGTCAAACACTCCATTGATATAAAGATATGGAAGTGTAATCTTTGTTCCTTCCTCATGACTTCCCCGGATTCCGAGGTAGCCATTGGAAAGTGCAAACAAACTCTCATATTTGAGATTCTCTTTTGCCTCATACTGATCCTGCCAGATGAGCCATTCATCGCTATGTAATCTGTTTCTCACATTTCCTGAAAACATTTCTCTGCTCATATATGATTGTCTCCTTTATTCTTAATCGATATACTGTTTTCTTGCTTTCCGGATTTCGGTTCCGCATTCTGCTGCCTGCACAGTAAATGCCATTGCAAAATCCTGAAGTTTTACTTTATTTTCTTCCAACTGTTCTTCTCCACAGCTGTTGCTTCCAAGTCCTGACTGGCGATAATCCAGATGGATAATCACATCATCCGCTTTTTCAATTTCAAATGGATGCTGTGCTTTTTCCAGACTTTCATCGGTATAATTAGCAAGGTTCAGACCAAGCTTCTCCTCCATCTTGCATAACAGACCATCTTTTCCATCTCCAATACGGAACCATTTCACCTGTTCATGATGTCCGTTTTCCTGTGGGAATACATAATCTGTCATCATTCCGTCAACTGTATTTTCGTAAATTCCCATAATAGATGCAGCCTTACTGTCTACATAACTCTCACCAGGTCCCATACCATACCACATCGTCTTCTGAAAGTTTTTATTTCCTTTCATAATGACTCCGATACGTGGTAAGAATGCTGGTTCCAGTTTTCCTCTCTGAACAGCTTTTCCCTGAATTTCCACCTTCATCTGTCCACAAGAATAAACCGTATAAGTGTAATCACATTCAAATCCCCAGGACTGGTTATAGCAACTGAAGAATGTTCCGATCCGGACGATCACCTTATCGTCTTCTTTCAGACAGCTGACATATTCTGTCTCTTCTACCGGTTTCTGAATAAAATATTTATTCATCCAGTCCTCTTTCTTGTACATATCGTTATCGATTGTTGCACGGTATACATTCATTCTCGGTCCTTCAGTCAGATACTCTTTTCCATCTTTTCCAAAAGAAATCAATTTTCCAAATACAGTACTGAATTTTGCTGTCACACGGCTGTTTTCTACAGTAAGACCCCCCTGTCCTTCTGTTACCTGAAGCTTATCAGCTGTTTCTCTTACCGAAAATCCATCTTTTCGGATCTGCATCGGAATCTGGACTTTCTTGATTTCATACCCTGCTGGTGCATAGTTTCTTTCTTCTTTCTGACATACAGTCAGATTCAGATAATAGTCTGTATTTTCCTGTAATTCAAATGCTGTAATTGGTAGGGCAATGATCTTGCCTTCATGCGGAGCAACCGAAAGTCCTTCAACGGTTCCGTCCTGTATCGTCTGATCTTCCGCTTTTACTTCCCAATAAAGTGTTGTCGTATCCAGATTCAGGAAATCATAATAATTCCGGATCTGAAGCTTGTTCATACTTCCTTCAACAGCTGTAATTTCTACTGGTGCAATGATCTGTTTGTATTCTTCCATTCCCGGAGACGGTGTTCTGTCCGGCATCAAAATCCCATCGATGCAGAAGTTCCCGTTTGTTGGAAAATCTCCATAATTTCCACCATATTTATAATATTTCTTATCCTTTTCTTCAGTGTAAATTCCATGATCATACCACTCCCAGAGAAATCCACCCTGAAGACGTTTGTACTTGCGATACATATCCTGGTATGCTTTTAATCCTCCAGGTCCATTTCCCATCGCATGTCCATATTCACACATTACGTGTGGCTTATCCCCTTTGATCTGATATTCTGCAATCTCTTTGAGACCTTTCAGTCTGGTATACATCGTAGAATATACGTCTGTCACTTCTGCCTCAAAATCTCCCTCGTAATGAACCAGTCTGGTATCATCCAACTCACGGATTGCTTCTGCTGCACTGCGGAAATTGCATCCGAATGCGGATTCATTTCCCATAGACCACATAATAATCGATGGATGATTTCTATCTCTCTTTACCATACGGACACTACGGTCTACGTAAGCATCTTTCCAGGTCTCATCATCTGTGATCCATGTGTAATTTTCTACCCATTCAAATCCATGGCATTCCAGGTCTGCTTCATCGATCACATAAAGTCCATATTCGTCACACAGATCATAAAAATATTCATTTGCCGGATAATGCGAGCAACGAACAGCATTGATATTGTACTGTTTCATCAGACGAATATCTGATTCCATCTGCTCTCTTGTCACTCTTCTTCCTTCTCTTGGATTATAATCATGATGATTGACTCCGTTCAGAAGGATTACCTGATTATTGACACGGAAGTTCTTATCTTTGATCTCGATTTTGCGGAATCCACATCTGACTGTTACTTCCTGGTTTTCTGTCATTACTGTAAATTCATATAACTCAGGTGTCTCGGCTGTCCATGTATGAACTTCCGGGATCTCAGCCTCAATACATATATCTTTTCCTTCCGAAACAA
>ENA-OWRC01001784-OWRC01001784.1-human-gut-metagenome-genome-assembly--contig:-NODE-1784-length-19524-cov-7.123222_pt1 | contig 19524 bp, 17 predicted proteins | sample MGYA00248268_ERZ651895 | MGnify/ENA primary metagenome ERZ651895 (study PRJEB26924, sample SAMEA4378242) | human gut metagenome | biome: human gut; feature: human-associated habitat; material: faeces...
GTAAGAATAAGAGCGGGAGCAGTCCTTCGTGGATTGCTGCCGTTCTTGTAGTTTACGGGGAAATAAATACGGCGCAGTGATAAAGTGGCATCATAGATGCATTTGAGTATAAAATGGCCTGAGAATATCGGCTTGAATTGAATTGTGGATAAATGCTGGCTGAAAAAGATACAATGCAAACGCTGTGCTCGAAGTGAATAAGAGATAGAAACAGGAGGCGAAAGATGAAGTTGGCAAATGGAAAGAAATCAAAATTACTTGAATACTTAATGATTATTGTGGGAACCGGACTGATGGCATTGGCAATCAATTCTGTATTTGATGCATCAGGAATGGTTACCGGCGGTTTTTCCGGTGTAGCGATTATCGTAAAGGCCTGGACAAAAGGAGTCATTGACGGTGGAATCCCGCTTTGGGTAACCAATATTGGACTGAATGTTCCACTGTTTCTGATCGGATGGAAGATACATGGTTTCTCTTTTGTAAAGAAAGCACTGATAGGAGAAATTTCTCTGTCTGCATGGCTGGCCTTTCAGCCGGTATGGAATCTTGCCGGTGATGACCTCCTGCTTGCAGCTCTTTACGGCGGTGTGATCCAGGGCGTGGGAATCGGACTCGTTTTTCTTGGCGGTGGAACGACCGGCGGAACAGATATGATGGCTGCAATTATACAGAAATATCTGAAACATTATTCAATCGCACAGATTATGCAGATCATAGACGCAGGCGTTGTATTGGTTGGTATGTACGTATTTGGTATCCACAAAGCATTATATGCGATCATTGCAGTATACCTGGTCACAAAAGTATCTGACAGTCTGATCGAAGGTCTGAAATTCTCCAAAACTGCTTACATCATCACAGGAAAGCCGGATGAAATTTCAAATATGATTATCAATGACCTGGACAGAGGTGTAACCGGCATCAACGCAAAAGGAATGTACTCCGGACAGGACAAGCTGATGCTTTTTTGTGTAGTAAATAAAAAAGAAATCGTAATGTTAAAAGAAAAAGTAGATGAAATCGATCCGGCAGCCTTTGTGATCGTGACAGATGCCAGAGAAGTCCATGGAGAAGGATTCATAGAGAAAAAGTAGAAAAAGAAGAGATAAGGTGAACACTCACAAAAAAATATACAAAAAATTGTAAATTTTTTAATCTTTCCTCTTTCATTTTTGGTAAATATATATTAAAATACAATACAGGTATAAGGTTTTATGGTTAAAACGGAATAATGTTACTGAGAACGCAGTGAACGGTAGCACGAACAATACTATAGATGAGAAGGGATTGAAATTGGATGATATCGAATCAGGTGCTTCAGAATACTCTTGAAGGGTTAAAAGAAATTTCCAGAACAGAATTTTGTGTACTCGACACAGAAGGCAAAGTACTCGCAAGTACTTTTGCAGATTTTTCCATCGCAACACCAGATGTGCAGGCTTTCGTGGAATCACAGGCAGACAGCCAGCTGGTAAAGGGATTCCAGTATTTTAAAGTCTGTGATGACTATCAGCTGGAATATATATTAGTTGCTCATGGTGATGATGAAGATACTTATATGGTAGGCAAGCTCGCAGCTTTCCAGATTCAGAATCTGATCGTAGCTTATAAGGAACGCTTTGATAAAGACAGCTTTATCAAGAACCTTCTTCTTGACAACCTGCTCCTTGTTGACATTTACAACCGTGCGAAGAAACTGCACATAGAAGCAGATGTACGCCGCGTTGTTATGATCCTCGAGATGCCGCAGGAAAAAGACCACAGCTCCATGGAGAGTGTGAAGAGCCTCTTCGGCGGTAAGAGCAAAGATTTCATCACAGCCGTAGACGAGAAGAGCATCATTGTTGTCAAGGAACTCGATGAAGGTGAGAACTATCCGGAAATGGATCAGCTTGCACACACCATCCTTGATACCCTCGGAATGGGTAACGACGGCAAGACCCATATGGCATATGGTACCATTGTCAACGAACTGAAAGAAGTATCCCGATCCTATAAAGAGGCCCGCATGGCTCTCGATGTAGGCAAGATTTTCTTCGGAGACAAAGAAGTAATCGCATACAGCTCCCTGGGAATCGGACGACTGATCTACCAGCTCCCAATCCCGCTCTGTAAGATGTTCATCAAAGAAATCTTCGGTGGCAAATCTCCGGATGACTTCGATGAAGAAACACTGGTAACCATCGATAAATTCTTTGAAAACAGCCTGAATGTATCCGAGACATCCAGACAACTCTACATCCACAGAAATACACTGGTATACCGCCTCGACAAACTCCAGAAAAGCACCGGCTTAGACCTCCGTGTTTTTGAAGATGCCATCACATTCAAGATAGCACTCATGGTAGTACGCTACATGAAATACATGGAGACATTGGAATACTAATACAAATATACTGTAATGGAAACAAAACTTTAATGCCTGTCACAGCTTACACGTTGTGACAGGCATTTTTACTTTACAAATCTCTTTACACAGTGTATAGTTTAAATTCGGGATTAGAGAGCAGTCAAACTATGAACATTCAATGAACCCACAAAAACCTCTTGCAATCCCCAAAAACATACATTACAATATTGTTACAAAAACATGAACCCTTTGGAGGACAAAACATATGATAGACCTTATAGATGTAAGTAAATCCTATGGCCCCGGCCTTCCGGCAGTAAACCATGCGAACTTACATATAGATAAAGGCGAATTCGTCTTCGTAGTAGGAAACAGCGGATCAGGAAAAACAACCCTGATCAAACTCCTTATGAAAGAACTGGATTCCACATCCGGCCAGACAATCGTAAGCGGTGAACGTCTGGAAGGAATGAAACACAGACGAGTGGCCAAATACCGTCGAAAATTAGGTGTAGTATTCCAGGATTTCCGTCTCCTGAAAGACAGAAACGTGTATGAGAATGTAGCATTTGCACAGCGAGTAGTCAACCGCCCGACACGAGTAATCCGCAAACGTGTCCCTGAGGTACTTCAGGAAGTTGGACTTGCCGGCAAATACAAATCTTTCCCGGATGAACTTTCCGGTGGAGAACAGCAGAGAGTGGCACTGGCCAGAGCTCTGGTAAACCGTCCTGATATTCTTCTGGCAGACGAGCCAACAGGTAACCTCGATCCTAAGACATCCGAGGAAATCATGAAGCTTCTGGAGCAGATCAATGACAGAGGAACCACAGTCCTTGTTGTAACACACAACAAAGAGATCGTAAATGCAATGAAGAAACGTGTAGTTACCATGCATGAAGGTTCCATAATAAGTGACGAGAAAGAGGGAGAATATCATGAGGCCTAGCACAATATGGTATACCCTGAAACAGGGTATCAAGAACATTAAGAGAAACTGGATGTTTTCCCTGGCATCTATCATTACCATGGCTGCCTGTATTTTTTTGTTTGGCATTTTCTTCTCTATCGTGAATAACGTAAACAATGTTGCTCATAAAGTAGAGCAGGAAGTCCCGATCACAGTATTCTTTGATAAAGGAACAACGAACAAACAGATCAAGGCAATCGGTAAGAAAATTAAGGAACGCCCGGAAGTAGAGAAAATTGAATTCACATCCGCTGATGCGGCATGGGAAGAATTTAAAGAGACATATTTTCAGGGATCTGAAGCGGCAGACGGATTTAAAGATGACAATCCGCTTGCAAACCAGGCAAACTACAGTGTATACATGAACGATATCACGAAACAGTCAGAGCTGGTTTCTTATATAGAAGGGTTGAAACATGTACGTCTGGTAAATCAGTCCGAGGAAGCAGCCAAGACACTGGGAAATGTCAATAAACTGGTTTCCTATATTTCCATTGCAATCATCGCATTATTACTTATCATTTCTATTTTCCTGATCAGCAATACAGTATCTGTCGGTATTGCGGTTCGTAAGGAAGAAATCGGAATCATGAAGTACATAGGAGCGACCGATGCATTTGTAAGAGCTCCATTCCTTCTGGAAGGCATTGTGCTGGGAGTTATCGGTGCTGCTATACCGTTGGTCGGACTTTATTTCTGCTATAATGCGGCGGTATCTTATATTCTGAACAAATTTAATGTGCTGACCGGCGTGGTTGATTTTATCCCGGTATGGCAGATTTATCAGACATTGCTTCCTATAGGACTGGGACTTGGAATCGGAATCGGACTGATCGGAAGTTTCTTTACAACAAGAAAGCATTTAAGAGTATAATAAAAAGCAGACAAGCATGAAGCTGCCGGAACAATGATATCATATCATGAACCGGCGGCTTTTTTACAGGAGTGCAGACATGAAAAATAAAGAATTTTGGAAAGGTGCAGTAGCAGGAGCACTGGTTGTGACGTGCATCGGTACAGGTGTTTTTGCAGGAACAGGTCTTGCAGCAAAAGGAACAGCTCTTGGTGATTACAAGTGTACATCAAAGCTGGCATATCTTGAAGAGCTGATCGACAGATACTATCTGGGAGATAAGGATGAAGAGAAGCTTCAGGAAGGGCTTTATGCAGGTCTTCTCTATGGACTGGATGATCCTTATTCCAGATATTATACAGCAGAGGAATACGATTCTGAGAATTCTTCCAATGAGGGAAGCTATGTGGGAATCGGCATTCTTATGGAGAAGAACAAAGAAGGCGGAGTAAAGATTGTTGAATGCTATGAGGGTGGTCCCGGAGAAAAAGCAGGACTGGAAGAAGGGGACATCATCAGTGCCATTGACGGGGAAGACATCACAGAGGATGAGGTATCTGATGTTGCAGATATTGTCCGCAATTCGGATAAAGACAGTGTGGTGCTTACTGTTCACAGAGAAGGTGAAGAAGATGCCATGGAAATCACAGTCCCTGTCACAGATGTGGAATTACCGTCTGTTTTCCATGAAATGCTGGATTCCAAAATCGGCTACATCCGCATTACACAGTTTACAGGCGTTACCGGCGAACAGTATCAGGAAGCTTTTGATGATCTGCAAAAACAGGGAATGGAGAAAATGATCGTGGATCTCCGCAATAATCCGGGTGGACTTCTTAATTCTGTCTGTGATATTCTGCGAAAAATCCTTCCGGAAGGACTGATCGTTTACACCGAAGACAAAGACGGAAACAGAGAAGAGGAAAAATGTGATGGCAAAAACGAACTCAGGATTCCGCTTGCAGTTCTGGTAAATGAAAGCAGCGCCAGTGCATCAGAGATTTTTGCCGGCGCAGTGCAGGATTATGGTATCGGAACAATCGTCGGAACAACCACTTACGGAAAAGGCGTGGTACAGTCCATCCGCCAGCTCTCAGACGGAAGTGCCATTAAACTGACTATTGCCAACTACTATACTCCAAAAGGAAACAACATCAACAAAACAGGAATCAAACCTGATATAGAGGTTTCTCTGGATACCAGCCTGCTGAATAAGAATAAAGACGAGATTACCCATGAGGAGGATAATCAGTTGCAGGAAGCGATTAAGGCAGTTGAGAAGGAAAAGTAGTTGTTTGGCTGATAGTTTGATGCTATACTGTATATATGATGTCAGGGTTGAAAGGTATTTTGCCCCTGACTTGATAGATAAGATGAAGAGCCCATTACTGAGCAGGCAGCGGATTCTGCTTCGTAACTGCGAAGACATTGAACGGTTAATGGGCAGAAATTGAAAAATATCAGAAAACGAGAGGGCGACAACATGAGCGAATATGTAATCACCACCGACAACAATTCAGATCTTCCGGAGAAATATCTTAAAGACCATGGAGTAGGCTGCATGTATCTCAGTTATTCCATGGATGGAAAAAATTACACGCATGGAAATTTCCTTCCGGAGCATGAATTTTATGAGGCAATGAGAAACGGTTCCATGCCAACTACAGCACAGGTAAATCCTGAAAATGCAAAAGCACTGCTGGAGCCTTACCTGAAAGAAGGAAAAGATATTCTTCATATTGCATTTTCTTCTGCTTTAAGCGGTACATACAATAGTAGCCGTATCGCAGCGGAGGAATTGATGGAGGATTATCCGGACCGTAAGATCATCGTGGTAGATTCTCTTGGCGCTTCCCTTGGTCAGGGGCTTCTGGTTTACCTTGCGCAGGAGAAGAAAGAGCAGGGAGAAGATCTGGAGACAGTTGCGAAATGGGCAGAAGAGAACAGGCTTCATATGGTACACCTTTTTACAGTCAATGATTTAAACCACCTATACCGTGGAGGCCGCATTTCCAGAACCACTGCAGTAGTAGGAAGCATGCTGAATATTAAACCGGTCCTTCATGTAGACAATGACGGAAAACTCACTGCCATCGGCAAAGTCCGCGGCCGTAAAAAATCCCTTCAGGAGCTGGTAAAGCTTATGGATGAGAAAATCGGCAGCTATCATGACACCTGCCATACCGTTTTTATCAGTCATGGAGACTGTGAAGACGATGCAAATTATGTGGCAGAGAAAGTAAAAGAAAAATACCAGATCAACACGATTATCATGAATCAGGTAGGAGCCACCATCGGCGCTCACTCAGGTCCGGGAACAATGGCTTTGTTCTTTGTGGGAGATGAAAGATAAATTAGTTTTTTTGTAAAATGGTTTCATGGTATCATTATCCTGCGGGAAAATAAATGATACTGCGGAACCATTTTTGATATTACAGGAGAATTTTATGAAATTATTAAAAAAAGCATTCGCATTCATATTTATATTTATGCTGAGCGTTTCAGGTCTGACAGGATATCAGGTAAACGCCTCAGAGCAGCCCAAACATCTGAATATCCTGTTCACCCATGATCTGCATTCCCATTTGAACAGCTTTCAAACGATTGTAGACGGGACACAGCAGGAGACCGGAGGATTTGCCCGGCTGAAAACATTGATCAATGAGTATGAGAAAGAGAATACAGATACACTTATACTGGATGGAGGAGACTTCTCCATGGGAACTCTGATACAGACTGTATATGACACAGAGGCTGCCGAACTGAGGATGCTTGGATATCTGGGCTGTGATGTGACAACTCTGGGAAATCATGAATTTGATTACGGCTCCGATGGTCTGGCAGATATGCTGAATGCCGCAGTCAGTTCAGGGGAAAATCTTCCCGGGATGGTTGTGTGTAATGTGGACTGGGATGCAATGAAAAAAGCCGGACTCAGTGAAGGGCAGAAACAGATTTATGAAGCATTTCAGACATATGGAGTAAAAGACTATACGGTAATTCAAAAAGGCGATATAAAGATTGCAGTACTGGGTGTTTTCGGAAAGGATTCTCTGGATTGCGCTCCTACCTGCGAGCTTCTTTTCAAAGACCCGTCAGAAGCCGCAAAAAAAACAGTAGAGGAAATAAAGAAGAACGAAGATGTAGACATGATCGCCTGTGTATCACACAGCGGAACATGGGAGGACGAAAAAGTATCAGAGGATGAAATCCTTGCAAAGAATGTGCCGGACATTGATCTGATCGTCAGCGGACATACCCACACACAGTTGGCAGAACCGATCCTGCAGGGAGATACCTGCATCGTATCCTGTGGAGAATATGGGAAAAACCTGGGAACACTTTCCATGACTCAGAAAGAGAATGGACGGTGGGAAACGGATACCTATGAGCTTGTTCCGGTTACGGATGAAATCAAAGCAGATGAAGCCACACAGAAGAAAATAGATGAATTGTCAGATACTGTTGATACCAATTATCTCTCTAATTTTGGTTATACCAGAGAGGAAATTCTGGCAGAAAATGACATTGAATTTAACAGCCTCAGTGAGATGGAAACAAAGCATGAGGAGTTGAATCTGGGAGATATCATATCAGATGCTTATATATATGCAGTAGAGAATGCAGGAGACTCTGATGGAGAAAAAGTAGATGTTGCGATCGTACCTGCCGGAACTGTAAGAGATACTTATACAAAAGGCAATATAACAGTGGAGCAGGTATATAATTCCTTCTCGCTGGGAACAGGAAAAGACGGGCTTGCAGGTTATCCTCTGATCAGTGCATATTTAACGGGAAAAGAACTGAAAACAGTGGCAGAGGTAGATGCCTCCATATCAGATTTTATGACAATAGCCAGATTATATTGCAGTGGAATGAATTTCACCTATAATCCCCACCGAATGATCTTAAATAAAGTAACAGACTGTTATCTGACAGGCAAGGATGGGGAAAGGGAAGAAATACAGGACGATAAATTGTATCATGTTGTCACTGACCTGTACACTGGCCGTATGCTGGGTTCTGTTCTGGACAAATCCTATGGGCTGATATCCATCGTCCCTAAGGATAAAAACGGCAATCCCATAGAGAATCTGGAAGATTATGCAGTCATGGATGGAAAAAAAGAACTGAAAGCCTGGGCTGCAATCGCAGAATACATGCAATCCTTTGAAGACACAGACAAAGACGGAATTGCAAATGTGCCGGAATATTATAATACAACACACGAAAGAAAAGTTGTAGACAACAGCAAAAACATCATAAATCTGGTAAAACATCCGAATAAATTTGCCATAGCGATTGTGGGAATCTGTATTGTGGCTGTTGGAGTGAGTTTGTTGGTGATCTTTGGAATTGTAAAGATTATCAGAAGAAGAAAAAAGAATTTATGTCAATAAAATCAAATAACAGTGGTAGGGCAGTTTCTGATTAACAGGGACTGCCTTTTATGCTGCGATTATATTTCCTGATGAAATTTCCCACGACAATTAAGACAGGTATGTATCATGTTCAAAAAAAATATGATATACTTACGCTGTACATAAGCGATAGTAAAAACGGGGGAACGTGAAATGGCTGAAATGGAAAACAGTAAAGATCTGATCAGTGTATTGTGGAGCGGAGCAGATATTCTTCGCTCAAAAATGGATGCAAATGAATATAAAAATTATCTTTTGGGAATTATTTTCTATAAATATCTGTCAGATTCTTTTCTTATCAAAGTATATGATATGATCTGTGATGACAAACCACAGACATTAAAAGAAGCACTGGATGTATATGTAAAAGAATTGGAAAGTGAAGATGGCGAAGAACTGAAACAGGGAATGAAAGAAGAATGCCATTATGTGATCGAACCTGAACTTACATACACATATTTTGCAGATGCCGCAAGAAATAATTCTTTTAACAGAGAGCAGCTGCAGAAAGCATTCAATAATATTGAACAAAGTGATCCTATCTTTGCAGATCTGTTTGCAGATATTGATCTGTATTCCAACCGTCTGGGAACAGGAGATCAGAAGCAGAGTGATACAGTTGCAAGTCTGATAAAGGAAATTGATAAAGCAGATTTATTGAATTCAGATGCGGAAATACTTGGAAATGCCTATGAGTATCTGATCGGACAGTTTGCATCAGAGACAGGAAAGAAAGCCGGTGAATTCTATACGCCTCAGGCAGTATCCAAAATTCTTACCCGCATTGCAATCGCAGGACAGGAAGAAAAACAGGGATTATCTGTCTATGATCCATGTATGGGTTCCGGCTCCCTTCTGCTTAATGCAAAAAAATATGCGAAATATTCTCAGTATATCAAATATTATGGACAGGAATTAAATACTTCGACTTACAATCTTGCAAGAATGAATATGTTTCTTCATGGCATTCCGGCAGAGAATCAGAACTTGAGAAACGGAGACACTCTTGACGGAGACTGGCCAACAGACGAAGAAACAGACTTCAATATGGTACTTATGAATCCGCCTTACAGCGCGAAATGGACCGCAGCAGCAGGATTTCTGCAGGATGAAAGATTCAGTGATTATGGGGTGCTTGCACCGAAATCAAAAGCAGATTACGCTTTCCTACTGCATGGACTGTACCATCTGAAAAATAATGGAACTATGGCAATTGTACTTCCGCACGGTGTCCTCTTTCGGGGAGCTGCGGAAGGGAAAATCAGAGAAAAACTGCTTCGCTCCGGAAATATTTATGCAGTAATTGGATTACCTGCGAATCTTTTCTACAATACTTCGATTCCAACTTGTATCATTGTGCTGAAGAAGCACAGAGATGGCAGAGATGTGCTGTTTATTGATGCTTCAAAGAAGTTTGACAAAGGCAAGAAGCAGAATGAAATGACAGATGTGCATATCAATGAAGTGATAGAACTGTACAGTAAACGGGAAACTGTAGAAAAAGAATCATTTCTTGCCAGCTTTGAAGAAATAGAAAAGAACGACTTTAACCTCAACATCCCACGCTATGTTGATAACTTTGAAAAAGAAGAAGAGATAGACTTGAATGATCTGTTATCCGAAATGAAGAAAACAGATGACGAATTAGAAAAAACACAGGGGGAATTCCTGTCCTTGCTCAGGGATTTAACTTCTACAGATGACGCAATTATGAAATCATTAGATGAACTGATTGCGAAAATGGAGGGGTAAATTATGGGAAAACCTGAGATTAGATTTAAAGGTTATACGGATGAGTGGGAACAGCGTAAGTTGGGAGAGATTTGCGAATCATTTGAGTATGGACTTAATGCGGCAGCTAAAGAATATGATGGCGAAAATAAATATATTCGTATTACAGACATAGATGATAATTCCCATGAGTTCATTCAAGATGATGTGACTTCGCCAGATATAGATTTGACAAACTCAGAAAATTATCAACTCAAATATGGAGATGTTCTTTTTGCAAGAACAGGTGCAAGTGTCGGAAAAACCTATATTTATAAGGAATCTGACGGATTAGTTTACTATGCAGGTTTTTTAATTCGAGGTCGTGTAAAGAGCAATTATTCACCTGAATTTATATTTCAAAATACACTTACAGATGATTATGATAAGTTTATTCGCATCACTTCGCAACGTTCAGGACAGCCGGGAGTAAACGCACAAGAGTATGCAAGTTATGAAATATCAGTGCCGAAATTTGAGGAGCAACAGAAAATCGGAGCCTATTTTTCTACCCTCGACCACCTCATCACTCTTCACCAGCGAAAGTGTGCTGAAATAAAAAGTTTAAAAAAATATATGTTACAAAAAATGTTTCCTCAAAATGAACAAAAAGTTCCAGAAATCAGATTTGAAGGATTTACGGAAGCTTGGGAACAGCGTAAGTTTGGTAGTTTACTGGAAGAGACGAGAAATAAGACAACAGTTGAAGATGAAGATACATTGCTTTCTTGTGCCATTGATGGTATGTATCTCAACTCTGAACTGTTTAGTCATTTTAGAGGTTCATCAAATATTGGATATTTAAAAATCAAGAAAAATGATTTGATTTTGTCAGCGCAAAATTTGCACCTTGGGAATTGTAACGTGAATTTGCGATTTGAGCATGGCATAATTTCGCCTGCATATAAGGTTTATGAGCTTGTTGGATGTAATCCGTTATTTATGCAAGCATGGGTAAAAAAAGACAGTACTAAGGATTTCTTTTTAAAAGCATCTACAGAAGGAGCTAGCGTTTGTAGAAAAAATATTGTCTGGGAAGAATTATATAAACAAGAATTACCAATCCCGAATATTGAAGAACAAACAAAAGTTGGAGAGTATTTTAATTCTCTCGACCACCTCATCACTCTTCACCAGCAAAAGTGTGAAGAACTGAAAAAAATAAAGAAATTCATGCTACAGAAAATGTTTGTCTAGGAAAAAGGTGAGCAAATGGAAAAAATTACGTTATTTCATGGAACTTCGAACAGAATTGTAGTGCCAACATATGGACTTGGTGAGAAAAAACATGATTATGGCATGGGGTTTTATTTGACAGATAATCTGAATCTCGCAAAGGAATGGGCTGTTTGTAAACCTAATGATGAAAATGGCTGGGTTCATCAATATGAACTGGATACAGACCAATTAAAAATACTGGATTTTCAGGAAAAAGATGTTCTCTCATGGCTTGCAGAGCTGATGAAACACAGAGATGCCTCCGATTCTAAACGTTACCGGGTGTTATCAAAAAAATTTATTGAGAAATATGGAATAGATACAGAAGGATATGATGTGATCAAGGGCTGGAGGGCCAATGCTTCCTACTTCTATATTGCCAGGGAATTTGTAAGAGATAATATTGATATGGATATTCTGACGGAATTGCTTTCTCTTGGTGGTTTGGGAATCCAATATTGTATTAAATCAAGGCTGGCATATGAGCACTTGCAGGAAGTACAGGACGGTCTGTTGTCTGTTGATTATATGGAATTCAGAGAAAAATATAATCAGCGAGATGTTTCAGCAAGACAAAAAATGCGGGAATTAATTGATTCTGATGCCAACAAAGTAACGAATGTATTCAGTACATTGCTTTAGGAGAGAATTATGAGAGCGTATGCAGAAGCTTATTTAAGTGATGTTGTAGAAAATCAGGGAAAGCTATTTGATTTTGTAGCACAGTCATTCCCGGATAAAAATACAGAAGATTTTATTAACACATACATGAAGAGTAAAACGAGAAAGAGCATAGATGAAGCTCAGGCTTATGTGAATACGATGGATGTGGAAGATTTATGGTCGTATTTTCTTAAAACAGATCATTACAGATTGCAGGAAGGAGACAACTTAAAAGGTTTTATTCCGGACTGGATTGGAGAGTTTTACGCATATTATCAGTGGTATTATAATATGCCAAGTTCAGAAGTTGTTCAGAAAATCCCGGTGGATTTCTTGAAGAAAGCCTATTACGGACTTCATGATCTGGAACTTGATCTGGCAGTCAGAAAAGTAGGAGAGGTTTAATGGATATTATCTGCTTTCACAATCCGAATGAAGAAAATGGATATTTGAGTAACTGGTATCCGACTCATTTCACAGTTGATGGAATAGATTTTTCTTCAATGGAACAGTTTATGATGTACCAGAAAGCATGTCGCTTTCATGATGCTTTAGTAGCAAAGGAGATATTGAGCACAAATGATGTTGCGAAAATTAAGAAATTAGGGCGAGAGGTACATGGATATAATGAAAATACCTGGAATGGTGTAAGACAGATTATTGTTTATGAAGGGTTAAAGGCGAAATTCAGTCAAAATGTAGAATTGAAAGAAAAACTTGTTGATACAGGTGACGCAATATTGGCAGAATGTGCGGTAAGAGATCAGATTTGGGGGATAGGTTTGTCCATGAGAGATCCCAATAGACTTGATCAAAGCAAATGGAAGGGAAAAAATCTGTTGGGATATGCTCTGGTGATGGTTAGAGAGCAGTTGTAAATGCCAATCCTTGGGAACAGCGTAAGCTGGGAGATGTGGCAGAGTTTAGTAAAGGAAGTGGCTATTCTAAAGGTGATTTGATAGAATCCGGAACGCCAATTATTCTGTATGGAAGATTATATACAAAATATGAAACCATCATTTCAGATGTTGATACTTTTGTAGAAGCAAAAGATGGTTCTGTATACAGTAAAGGTGGAGAAGTTATTGTTCCTGCATCAGGTGAAACAGCGGAAGATATCGCAAGGGCTGCAAGCGTTGATAAATCAGGGATTTTGCTTGGTGGAGACTTGAATGTTGTGATGCCAAATGAAGATATAAATTCTGCATTTTTAGCAATTTCCATATCTAATGGAAGTTCACAACGAGAATTGGCAAGAAAAGCACAGGGAAAATCCGTTGTTCATATCCATAATGAAGAGATAAGAAATTTAATTGTACCATTTCCAACAAAGACGGAACAAAACAAAATAGAGAATTATTTCGCTGATCTTGACCACCTCATCACTCTTCACCAGCGAAAGTCAATTCCCCATCCAAACCATTCAACCACCCACACGAAACACAAAGGAGAAGAAAAATATGTCAGAATTAGAGTCAATGATAGAGGAAAAATTGATAGAACAGCTAATTTACGGAGATTCCCAGTGGACATACCGGGAAGATTTAAAAACTGAGGAGGATCTGTGGGCGAATTTCAGATATATTCTGGAGCAGAATAATAAGGACAGGCTGGATGGAGAGGGACTTTCTGACTCTGAATTTGAACAGGTAAAGAACCAGCTACAGTTTTCCTCATTTTATAAAGCCGGGGAATGGTTGGTAGGTGAGAATGGAAAGGTAATGGTTCATGTACAGCGGGATACGGAAAAGTTACATCTTGTAGTGATGAACCATGAGCATATTGCAGGCGGTTCCAGTGTTTATGAAGTGATTAATCAGTATAAAGCACTGAAATCAGATGATGAGGATTCTACAGATGTGCGGGACAGAAGATTTGATGTAACTCTTATGATTAATGGGCTTCCCATGATACATATTGAGTTGAAGAATAAACAGCATTCTTACATGGACGGATTCTGGCAGATTAAAAAATATATTGGTGAGGATAAATTTACCGGGATTTTCTCAGCTGTGCAGATGTTTGTAGTCAGTAACGGTGTGGATACCAGATATTTTGCGGCAGCAGGGGATACAGAGTTAAATCCCAAATTTATGAGTGGATGGGTAGACAGAAAGAATAATCCTGTTTCAGATTATCTCAGCTTTGCAAAAAGTGTACTCCGTATTCCCCAGGCTCATGAAATGATTGCCAGATACACAGTTCTGGATGAAGATGCCAGACGGCTGATTCTGCTCAGACCATATCAGATTCATGCCATTGAGTCTATACGTGAAGCTTCAAAAACCGGAGAATCCGGTTTTGTATGGCATACAACCGGTTCGGGAAAAACACTGACATCCTATAAGGCAACAAGAAATCTTTTGATGGATATTCCAAGTATTGATAAGACGATTTTTCTTATTGACCGTAAAGATTTGGATACACAGACAACTATGGCATTTCAGGCATATGCAAATAATGATCTGGTAGATGTGGATGAAACAGATAATGTAAATGATCTCAAAAAGAAATTAAAATCGGCTGACCGTCAGGTGATTGTAACGACAATCCAGAAAATGCAGATTCTCATAAGTAAAAGACTGCAGGAAGGGACCCCGGACTTTGATAAAATCAAAAATCTGAGGATTGCTTTTGTAGTGGATGAGTGCCACAGGGCAGTGACACCGAAAACAAAGAGAGAACTGGAACGTTTCTTTGGCAGATCTTTATGGTACGGTTTTACCGGAACTCCACGCTTCGCAGAGAATCCATATCCGCAGATGGGCGATTTGCCACGAACAACAGAAGAATTATATGGAAAATGTCTCCATTCTTATACCATACAGAATGCAATTCATGACAAAGCTGTTCTGGGATTTCAGGTTGAGCATAATGGTCCTAAAAATATGACAGATGAAACGGACAGCAGCCAGTATGACAATGAAGCGCATATGTTAAAGGTATTGGAGGTAATCTTAAACAAATCCTATTACAAATTAGGCTTTCAGAACGGAAAGGGAATGACATATGAGTGCATGCTTACAACCAAATCCATTCAGGTTGCACAGAAATATTATGAACTGCTTACCAGGGTAAAGAACGGAGAAACTTCTCTTGTGATTGATGAGAAAATCAGACAGGTGCTTCCGGATTTTCCTAAATTTGCCATCACCTACTCTGTTACTGAAAATGAAGAAGGCTCCCATGTAAATCAGGAAAAAATGCAGAAATCTTTGAATGATTACAATGGGATGTTTGGAACGAAATATGAAATGTCCCAGATACAGAGCTATAATGGCAATCTGAATAAACGTCTTGCCAGAAAAGATGCCAGATTTAAGAGCAGACGAGAACAGCTGGATCTGGTAATTGTGGTAGACAGACTGCTTACAGGTTTTGATGCACCATGTATGTCTACGATTTTTATTGATCGTCAGCCGATGGGACCTCATGATCTGATTCAGGCTTTTTCAAGAACTAACCGTATTTATGACACCAATAAGACATATGGGCAGATTGTAACTTTTCAGGCACCAAAGCTTTTTAAGAAGTGTGTGGACAATGCAGTGAAATTGTATTCTGCCGGAAGCACAGAGACAGCGTTGCTGGCAGAATGGGATGAAGTAGAGCCTGCATTTCGTAAAGCACTTTCTGCACTGAAAATCTGCGCTGAGAAGCCTTCGGACATTCCGGGCATGTCCATGAAAGAGAAGAAAATTTTTGCAAAAATGTTCCAGGAGTTTGACAGCCTGTTTGCACAGCTGAAATCTTTTACAAAGTATAATGACAGTATGTTGGAAGAATATGGAATTACAGAGGCAGAATATGACGATTATGCAGGCCATTATAAAAATGTAATGGAAGAGATTCGTGATTCCAAAGATCATGGGGATTCAGATTCCAGTGATACACAGGTGGATCAGGATTATGAATTGATGGCATACAGCAGTACAAAGATTGATTACGAATATATCATTAACCTGATCCAGAATATTGTAACTCCGACAGAGGAGGATGAGGAAATTACACCACAGGAACGGCAGAAAAAGCTGGAAGAAGTAAAACAGTACGTGGCGGAGCTTCGTAAAGATAATGAAAAAGTAGCAGACCTTATGTCCAATCTGATTGCAGATATTGAGAAAGATGACAGAAAGTACAGAGGAAAGTCTATCCTTAATATTATTGAGAATATGAAACGAGATTGTGTGGAAAAAGTTATCTCTGATTTCTGTATTCAATGGTATGCGTCAAAGGATGATGTAATGTATGCGGCAATCCATTACAGAAATGGGAAAATCCCCAATGAAACGGCAATTAAGGCGACTGTTGATTATACCAGCTACAAAGAAGCACAGAAAACAGCTTTGCCGAAGTATAAATTTTATAATCGCATGATGGCAGAATTGAAGAAAACTCTGGACGAAGAGATAAAACCTCTTCTTATGACTGCATAAATCCATCAATTTATCCGCTCTATTTGTAGAATTGCTATAATCATTACATTGTGAATATCAGCGCAGGTAATTTCGGAAATGGAGAATGCTTATGTCAAATGATACAAATAACAATGTACTGTTTTCGCAGTATTATGCACAGTGGATTGATGTATATAAAAAGGGTGCAATTCGTGAAGCAACTATGGCAAAATATCTGATGACACAGAGGTGGGTGGAGAAGCTGGTGCCTGAACTGAGGGTGTCAGAGCTGACCAGAACGGCATATCAGCAGCTTTTGAATGATTATGCAAGAGAACATGAGAGACAGACTACGCTGGATTTTCATCATCAGCTGAAAGGTGCTATTCTGGATGCGGTTGATGAAGGAATGATAGAACGAGATCCAACCAGAAAAGCCATTATTAAGGGGAAAACTCCCAAGGCCAAGAAAATAAAATATCTGAATCAGTTTGAACTTCATACATTGATCGCTGATCTGGATATTAAGGAGGAGCCAAACTGGGACTGGTTTATTCTTCTTGTTGCAAAAACCGGAATGAGATTTTCAGAAGCTCTGGCGATTACTCCGGCAGATTTTGATTTTGGCAGGCAGACGCTGTCAATAAGCAAAACCTGGGATTATAAAGGTGAAGGTGGTTTCCTTCCAACGAAGAATAAATCTTCTGTGAGAAAAATTCAGATTGACTGGCAGATTGTTGTAAAATTCTCAGAACTGACCAAAACACTTCCGCAGGATCAACCTGTTTTTGTGGGAGAATCAAAGGTTTACAATTCTACTGTGAATGATGTGCTTACCAGGCATTGCAGAAGGTGTGGGATATCTGAGATTTCCATACATGGACTCAGACATACCCATGCCTCATTATTATTGTTTGCAGGAGTGTCCATTGCCAGTGTTGCGCGTAGACTGGGGCATGCAAGTATGACTACAACACAGAAAACATACCTGCACATTATTCAGGAACTGGAGAACAAAGATGTAGATCTGGTGATGAGAACTTTATCAGGATTATAATCTGGATGATTTAGAGAAATTATCTGCGCTGATAAAAAGTTACTGCTTTTTCTGTTACAGGAGGCATGGAAAAAAATGTGAAGTGTGATATACTGTTAGTTATCTTATAGGCAGGCATTACAGAATAATAAGGAGCTTTTGAATGAGCGAACAAAAAAGAAAAATTGGTTTTACTGTTGCGTGTGTAAATGAATTTGCCAATAAACATAATCTAAGTGCCAAAGAAGCGTTTCAGTACCTTTTTCAATTCAAAGGCATAGCTTTCATTAAAGAAAATTACGATGTCGAGCATACTCTGGATTTTGAAACAATTTTGGAAGACTTAGAAATTTTATGTAAAAAAAATGGAGGTACATTATTAACTAAATAAGCTGTGAATCAGTTATTTGGCTATAAGCAAGTAGAGAAGGTACTATTTTAGTAACATGATGCTTGGAAAAAACGGAGGTTATTAACAGTTAAATATAAATTATAAAATCATATAAGCACATGTTGAGTTTTATAAGATATTAGAGTAGAATATTATTGAAAGGAGTTGATACTTTGAGTAAATATTATTCTATACATGAATTTTCAAAAATTATAGGCGTATCTGCCCAGACATTACGAAATTGGGATGCCAATGGAAAACTTCATCCGCATCATACTACAGTAAGTGGCTATAGATATTATTCTGATGAGCAACTCAACCAGGTAATAAATGTAAAGCCTAAAAAACGCATTACAATTGGATATTGTCGCGTTTCCAGCCATAAACAGAAAGATGATCTGGAACGACAGATTGATAATGTTAAGACATATCTTTTGGCAAAAGGACAGCCATTTGAGATAATAAGTGATATCGGTTCCGGGATTAATTATAAGAAAAAAGGACTTCAGGAATTGATCAGGCGAATATCTCAAAATCAGGTTGAAAAGGTTGTTGTTTTATATAAAGACCGGCTATTACGATTTGGTTTTGAGCTGATAGAATATATCGCTTCACTTTATAATTGTGAGATTGAGATTATTGATAATACTGAAAAATCCGAACAGCAGGAACTTGTTGAAGATCTGGTTCAGATAATCACAGTATTCAGTTGTAAATTACAAGGAAAACGAGCGAATAAAGCTAAGAAACTTATCCGTGAACTGATACAGGAGGAAACAGATGGTAAAAGCCATAAAAGTAATGTTGATACCAAACAATGTACAGAAAACTAAGATGTTTCAGTACGCAGGTGCTTCAAGATTTGCTTATAACTGGGCTTTGGCCAGGGAAAAAGAAAATTATGAAAAAGGTGGCAAATTCATTTCAGATTCAGAACTCAGAAAAGAATTTACAAAGCTTAGACATTCTGATGAATACGCATGGTTATTAAATATTTCAAATAATGTAACCAAACAGGCAATCAAAGATGCCTGTACTGCGTATAAGAACTTTTTCAAGGGTTTGCAAAAATTCCCAAGATTCAAGTCCAGAAAGAGATCAATGCCGAAGTTCTATCAGGACAACGTTAAGATACAATTCAGTAATACCCACGTTAAGCTTGAAGGTTTTTCTTCCAGCAGGAAAGCAAATAAGCAAAAAAAGAATTGGGTAAGACTTGCAGAACATGGACGTATTCCAACAGATGTTAAATATATGAATCCGAGAATATCCTTTGATGGATTGAACTGGTGGATCAGTGTATGTGTAGAATTTCCTGACTGTAAGGAAACACTTAATGAGGATGGAGTTGGCATAGACTTAGGAATTAAAGACTTAGCTGTCTGCTCTGATGCCGTTAAGTATAAGAACATCAATAAGAGTCAGAAAGTAAAGAAACTAGAAAAACAGAAA
>ENA-OWRC01001796-OWRC01001796.1-human-gut-metagenome-genome-assembly--contig:-NODE-1796-length-19398-cov-11.366903_pt1 | contig 19398 bp, 15 predicted proteins | sample MGYA00248268_ERZ651895 | MGnify/ENA primary metagenome ERZ651895 (study PRJEB26924, sample SAMEA4378242) | human gut metagenome | biome: human gut; feature: human-associated habitat; material: faeces...
ACTGCGTCTTGCTCGACAATCCAAAAATAATTGAGAGGCTAGGACTTTTGTCCCACTCTCTTTTATTTTTCTCCTTTCCTTAAGAGATTCCTATTTCCATGGAGTCTTTGCTTTATTTACAGCCGTAAAAATTGTATAATAGTCAAATAAGGTCAATGATGAGAAGGAACACTCCAAGGCCATTTTTTATGGGCCAAAGAACAGAGCATCCATCTAGAAAAAAACAAGCCAGAAAGGAGCATCATGGCAAATAAGAACACATCTGATAGCATCGAAGCTTATATTAAGGCCTTGCTGGCTCAAGCTGGCATGGCAGAGCTCAAAAGAAGTGAGTTAGCCGATGTCTTTCAGGTCGTACCCAGTCAGATTAACTATGTCATTAAGACTCGTTTTACCGAGAGCCGAGGCTATATTGTAGAGAGCAAGCGCGGTGGTGGTGGCTATATCCGCATTGGCAAGGTCCAGTTTTCAGATCACCATCAGATGCTCCAAGACTTGGCAGCCAATATTGGAGAGACCATCAGCCAGCAGGTCTTCAATGATATCCTCCAGATGCTCTATGAAGAAAAATTATTGACAAAACGTGAGGCTCAGCTCTTGCTTGCGACGACCTCCGATGAGGTCCTAGGTCGAGATGCTCTCATCCTACGAGCAACGATGCTGAAAAAAATCATTCAACAAGTAGATAGAAAAGGAAATACCGACTAGATGAACTATTCAACAGCACTGTTAGAAAGTATAGAAGCGGCCCAAATACTAGCAGGCCACTATCAGGGGCATACCTTAGATACTTGGCATCTCCTGACGGCTATGGCCAATAATCCCTATAGCGTGGCAGGTTCTGTACTGAACGATTATCCTATGCAGATCGATGAGTTTCAGGATGCAGCGGAGCATATTACAGGCCAAGCTTTTCAAAGCGACAATCGGTATGAAATCTTCCCATTTTCTTATCGGATGGAAGCGATTATGAAGCACGCAAGAGAGATTGCCCAGGTTCTTCATGCCAAGACCTTGGGAACAGAGCATGTGCTCCTCTCTCTTCTAGCAGACCGTGGGACCTTGGCTAGCCAAGTCATGGAGTTTGCCGGCTTTGCCTTTACAGAGCAAGACAAGGGAGTTCCTATTGCCTCCCTTCGCAAGAATTTAGAAGACAAGGCAGGCTGGGACAAGAATGATATCAAAGCCATTCGGAGTCTTTATCGGGCTCAAAACCCTAACCGCCAAACCATGGGAAATATGATGGGCATGCCCCCAAGCACCAGTGGAGGTCTTGAAGATTATACCCGTGATTTGACAGAAATGGCGCGGGCAGGCCAGATTGAGCCTGTGATCGGCCGGGATGCAGAGATTTCACGCATGATCCAAATCCTCAGCCGCAAGACGAAGAACAATCCTGTATTGGTGGGAGAAGCAGGGGTCGGGAAAACCGCCCTTGCATTAGGTCTGGCCCAGCGTGTCGCTAGTGGCAATGTTCCAGCTGAAATCGCACAAATGCGTGTCCTGGAATTGGATCTCATGAATGTCGTTGCAGGGACGCGCTTCCGTGGAGACTTCGAAGAACGGATGAACAATATCATCCAGGACATCGAAGAAGACGGTCACGTGATTCTCTTTATCGATGAACTGCATACCATTATGGGGTCAGGATCCGGCATTGATTCGACCTTAGACGCAGCCAATATTCTAAAACCAGCCTTGGCACGAGGAACCTTGCGTACAGTTGGAGCAACGACCCAAGATGAGTACCAAAAGCATATCGAAAAAGATGCAGCCCTCTCTCGGCGTTTTGCGAAAGTCACCATTGAAGAGCCAAGTGTTGCAGATAGCATCCAAATTCTCCAAGGCTTGAAAGAGACCTATCAGGACCACCATCATGTGACCATTACCGATGAAGCGATCGAAACAGCTGTCAAATATGCCCACCGCTATTTGACCAGCCGTCAATTGCCAGATTCAGCCATTGATCTCTTGGATGAAGCGGCAGCTACCGTACAAAACCGCGATTCCAACGGTCACGTAAAAGAAGAGTTGACCGCCTTGGATCGGGCCTTGATGGATGGCAAGTGGAAGAAAGCAGCCCAACTCTTAGAAGTAGAGGCCGCTCCCATTGTCTACAAAAAAGAAGTCACTGACCAAGATGTCTTGGTGACCTTGAGCCAATTATCGGGTATTCCAACTCAAAAACTGACCCAAACCGATGCCAAGAAGTACCTAAACTTAGAAGCAGAATTGCATAAGCGCGTGATTGGTCAAGACCAAGCCGTTTCGAGTATCAGTCGGGCCATTCGACGCAATCAATCGGGGATCCGTAGCAATAAACGTCCGATCGGTTCTTTCATGTTCCTAGGACCTACCGGTGTCGGAAAAACAGAATTAGCCAAAGCTTTGGCAGAAGTTCTGTTTGATGATGAATCGGCCCTCATCCGTTTTGATATGAGTGAGTACATGGAAAAATTTGCGGCTAGCCGCCTCAACGGTGCCCCTCCAGGCTATGTGGGCTACGAAGAAGGAGGCGAATTGACCGAGAAAGTTCGCAACAAACCATATTCAGTTCTCTTATTTGATGAGGTGGAAAAAGCCCACCCAGATATTTTTAATGTCCTTTTGCAGGTCTTGGATGACGGAGTCTTAACCGATAGCAAAGGCCGGAAGATTGATTTCTCCAATACCATTATCATCATGACCTCAAATCTGGGAGCAACAGCCCTTCGGGATGATAAGACAGTTGGCTTTGGTGCCAAAGATATTCGCTTTGACCAGGCCAATATGGAAAAACGCATGTTTGAAGAGTTGAAGAAGACCTATCGTCCAGAGTTTATCAACCGGATTGATGAAAAGGTGGTCTTCCATAGTCTCTCAAGCGAGGACATGCAGCAGGTGGTGAAAGTCATGGTCAAACCGCTCATCGCGACCTTGGCAGAACAAGGCATGACCCTCAAATTCCAGCCTTCAGCGCTCAAGTTGCTAGCAACCAAAGGGTACGATCCAGAAATGGGAGCTCGCCCACTGCGTCGTGTCTTGCAGACCGAAGTGGAAGATCAACTAGCAGAGCTATTGCTGAAAGGTCAAGCCCAAGAAGGGCAAACCATCAAGGTTGGAACGACAGCCGGAACGATCAAGTTCGAGATTGTCTAGGAGGACGTCATGACGCTTCAGCGATTAACCCGTATTTCGCTTTTGGCGGCCCTTTGTGTCGCTCTACGTCAGGCTTTTGCCCCTTTTCCAAATGTCCAACCTATTTCTGCCATCTTTTTTCTCTTGGTGATATTTGAAGGGTATAGCTTTGCTTTTCTTGTGATGATGATCACCATGTTTGTCTCCGCCTTTTTCCTGGGGATGAGCCTGATTGTGTTCTTTCAGATTGTCGCCTTTGGTTGCTTGATGCTCCTTTGGCGTATCTGTTACAAGTGGTTGCCCTTTGTCCTTCAGATCCTTTTTGTGGGCCTACTGTCCTTTGCTTATGGGGTCTTGATCGATAGTGTTTATGCCTTGATTTACCATATTCCTTGGTGGACCTATGCTTTGGTCAATGGTTTTAGTTTTAACCTTGCCCATGCTCTGTCGACGATCATTTTCTATCCCATTATCTATCAAATCTTTAGGAGATTTTATGTTGAAAAAAACCATTTCTAGCTTGATGACCTTACTTGCAGCTCTTCTTTTAGCGAGTTGCGCTCCGTCTCATAGCACAAACAATCAAACAACTGCTTCTAGCACAGAAGTTGCCAAGAAAAACGAAATTTCGATTACAATTAGCGTGACGCCAGAAGGTCAAAAAGCGCAATCGAAAACCTTGAAAGTAGCAGAAGAGAGCAACCTCATGAAAGTGCTCAAAGCCAACTACAAGATTGAAGAAAAAAATGGCATGATCACCTCGATTGACGGTCACAGCCAAGACGAAGCCAAAGGACTTTACTGGATGTACAAGATCAATGGCGAAATGGCTCCAAAAGGTGCTGCTGAAACCACCGTTAAAAAAGGGGACAAGATCGAATTCTATCAAGAAGTGTATCAATAATGAGGAGAGAGTGGGACAGACAGCCATGACGACATAGCCGTCACCCACAGAAATACGAAAATAAAGACAAAAGCCCTCATTTAGAAGTATAATCTAAGTGAGGGCTTTGTGGTTGATAATTTCTTGAATATCACTTTCGCGGGACAAACTAATCCACTCTACCGACGAGTACCCCAAAATATCGCCTTGAGCATGAGTATAAAAATACGACAATGTTATCGGTAGACAAGCTCTCTGACTTTATAAATGGAGGAAATCACAATGGATGTTCTCTATCAATCTTGTGCAGGTATTGATGTCCATCAAGCTACTGTTGTGGTTTGTATTCTACATGGGCCGCTCACTTCTACTCGTCCAAAGCGTGAAATGGCTCAGTTTGATACAACGACAAAAGGATTAAAAGCCTGTCATGATTTTCTCAGTCAATTTCATGTAGAAGCTGTCGGCATGGAAAGCACAGGAGTTTACTGGAGACCTGTCTGGCATGAACTCTGTGATGACTTTGAACTCATCCTAGCACAGCCTGCTCATATGAAAGCTATTCCAGGTCAAAAAACAGATAAGAAAGATGCTCACTGGATTGCCCAATTAACACGAATCGGCCTGCTCCCTCGCAGTTTCGTTCCTGATGAAACCATTCAAGAATTGAGAGAGCTAACACGACAACGGAAACACTATGTAGAAAGCCGTAATCGTGAGACCAATCGGATCCATAAAATCCTCCAATCAGGAGGTATTAAGCTGACAACCTACATAGAAGATATCATGGGTGCTTCTGGTCGAAACTTACTGCAACTGCTGATTGATGAGACGCCCATTACCCCAAGAATTGTCCATCAATCTGTTTATACCAGTTTGAAAAGAAAAGTTCCCCAACTCCTTGAGGCACTTGATGGGTATTTTTCGGCTCATCATCGTTTTATGTTAGCTCAGTCCTTGGAGATTTACGATTTTTATCAAAAACAAATCGATTGTTTAGAAGAGCGTATGAACGGCTATCTAAATCTCTATGAGAGACCAGTGGAAATCCTAGATTCTATTCCTGGTATTGATCTCACTACAGCCTCTGTGATCATAGCGGAAATTGGGGTAGACATGAACCGGTTTCCAACAGCTGGACATCTCGCTTCCTGGGCTGGTTTGTGTCCTGGAAATAATGAAAGTGCCGGTAAAAAGAGGAGCACAAAAATCAGACATGGCAATTCCTATTTAAAAAGGTGTCTCTGTCAAACAGTTTTTGCTGCAAAAAAACAAAAAGGAAGTCCACTAGCAGAGCGTTATTACCAGATTCAAAGCAGGAGAGGACCGCAAAAAGCAACTATTGCACTCGCACATCAACTTCTTAAAATAGCTTATATCCTTTTGAAAGAAAATCTTACTTATCAGGAGTTTGTGCTACAAAAAAGGCTACTAGAGACGAGCCAGTAGCCTAATACAATTTTTTCACTTTCATTATATCACAAGGGGAGTATTTTTGCGCTCTTTTGAGTTTTCGTATAAGAAATCGGTAATTCGTTAGAATTCGATTTCGTCGTCCCACCTCCGCACAGTTGAGTAGGGCTGTAAAAGCTGATGAAATCAGCGTAGTAGAGCCCACTCAACCACTGCGTCTTGCTCGACAATCCAAAAATAATTGAGAGGTTAGGACTTTTGTCCCAGCCTCTTTTTTGCTAAAGTTTAGGAGCTTATTTAAAACTTCTTTCAAATTAGAAAAATATTTGAGAAACTATTGACAGCCTCATATAACAGTGTTACAATAATGTTACAAAATATTACAAATGTTACAAAAGAGGTTTTGTTATGAAAAACAAAAAAATCATTTCCCTAGCAGCCCTAGCCTTGACAGCTATTCTTTTCCTAGGAGCTTGTGGCGGGAATAAAGAAGAAAAAACTTCAGAAGCAAGCAGTTCAAAGACCAGTCTGGTTAAACAAACAAGCTCTTCTTCTAAGAAAAAAGTGATCACTAGTAAAGATCCGATTGCCTCTTCATCCTCTGATAGCAAATCAGAAGAAAGTCATACCGTTGGTAGCAAAAATAACCAAGCTGCAGCTAGTCAAACACCTGCTCCAGCTGAAGAAGCGACACCAGCAGCACCCGTAACAAAAGAAGTAGCCACTCCAGCAACACCAGCGAAAGCAAAATTGCCAAGTCTAGAAGACGGTCATGCCCATGCTAAGAAGCAAGCTTCTGCTACGGAGAATGCCCAATACAAGGGAGTCTATTCTGTAGCAGCAGGGGATTTCTCTGCAGCAGCTGGGAATTGGTCTGACAAACGCGACACTGGAGTTACTATTGGCCAAGGTGGTCAAGTGACCATCCAACTTCCTGGGGGCCAACCCGTAGCCTATGGTATCAGCGCTTATAACTATACTTTGGATGATGGTCATTACCATGCTAATCTCTCAGCAGGCGATGGGTCTGCAGCGACTCTAGATATCGTAGTTGGAAAAGATGGCTCTGTGTCCAGTGTGACAGTTCTGAAAGACGGTGTCAGCCACTCCCTCACTCGTGAATAAAATTCGAAAGATCTGAAAGGATAAGCTTCTCTTTTCAGATCTTTTTTTGTTGGTTCGAATAAAAATATATTTTTTTATAAAAAACTATTGACAGATAGAAAATATAGTTTATAATAAAAACATAAAGAAAATCTATTTATAAAAAATTATAAAAAGGAGCTTATATGAAAAAAGAAAGAATTGCCCTGGTTTTTGGAACCTTTGCGCCTCTTCATCAAGGGCATATTGACCTGATCCAGCGGGCCAAGCGTCAGTGTGATCGCGTTCGTGTCATCGTTTCTGGTTATGAAGGGGATCGTGGCGAAGAAGTGGGATTGACCTTACAAAAACGCTTCCGTTATATCCGCGAAGCCTTCTCTAATGATGAATTGACTCAAATCTATAAGCTAGATGAGACGAAACTTCCTCGTTATCCCTTGGGCTGGGAGCCTTGGTTACAGACAGCCCTAGACACCATCCAGTATCAAACAGAGACAGAAGAGTTGATCTTTTATGTGGGGGAGAAAGCTTACAAGGAAGAGTTGGAAGCGAGAGGGTTTGAAGTTCACTTAGAGGAGCGTCGCTTCGGGATCTCTGCCACCATGATCCGGGAAAATCCAAGCAAATACTGGAAATACATCGCTCAGCCCTTCCGTCGCCAGTTCACGAAAAAAGTCTTGATCATGGGGAGCGCCAGCAACGGGAAAACGACCCTTGCAAAGGACTTAGCCCGCTTTTACGATGCACCTGTTAGTCTTGAGTATGCCCGTGAATACCAGATCAAGAACAATGTTCGAGATGATGAGCTCACTCCAAAAGATTACTATTACCTACTCTTAGGACAGTATGATCAAACCTCTAAGCTCATCGATAGTAGTGCCAATCGAGGCCTTGTCATCGCAGATACCAATTCCCTGGTGACCAAGGGTTATTACGACTACTACATGGAGGTCGAAGGTCAGGATACCAGCATGACCGATACCTTCGATAACCTCTTTGTCAGTATTCTCTCCAAAGAAAAATGGGATTTGATCCTCTTTGTACAGCCGATCGGCTCTTATGTCAATGATGGTTTCCGAGACATGACCATGGCTGACGAAGAGATCCGTACCAGCTTTTCAAATTACCTGGACCAATTGCGCCAGCAATACCTAGGAAACATTCCGACCACTTTCCTCGCATCAGACTACCTCGGCAACTACGAAGAAGCCAAGAAGGTGATCGATGCCATCTACCAAGCCGACTGAGGAGCAGCTTATGAAAAACCTATCTGAAAAATTCGCAACTTTTAGCCAAGACTTTAGAAATGTTCACCGAGAAGCGAAAAAGCAAGGCTTTGTCAATATTATGAAACTTCTATGGAAGGACCTTTTTGTAGGACGCACAGCCTTTCAATGGATCTATCTCCTGCTTCTTTCCAGCGTTCCCTTCTTCTTAGAATGGACCAATCGGACAGGACAGCATGATTGGCTGGGACTGTTTGCCTCTTGGACAGGCATTGTCTGTGTTATCCTGGTTGCCGAAGGGCGTGCTAGTAACTACCTCTTTGGAGCAGTGAATTCCGCTATCTACCTTGTTTTAGCCCTCAATAAAAACTTCTACGGGGAAGTTCTGACAACTCTTTATTTCTTCATCATGCAACCGATCGGTCTCTATGTTTGGCTCTCTAATCGGATCAATGATCAAGGTAAGGTCGAAGAATCTCACTTTGAAGCCAAGAAATTGAACTTAATCGAGTGGATGCGCTATTTGGCCTTGTGTGCTGTGATTTGGATCGGTATGGGCTTCGCGTATCAAAGTATCCATAGCGCTCGCCCTTTCCGTGATAGTATCACCGATGCGACCAATGGGGTCGGCCAGCTCCTAATGACCCGCCTTTACCGGGAGCAATGGATCTTCTGGATTGCGACCAACGTCTTTAGTATCTATCTCTGGTGGGATCAGAGTCTTCACATTCAAGGGATGTACTGGGTTTACACGCTCAATAGTTTAGTGGGCTGGTACCAATGGACCAAAGCCCTCAAGAAGGAGGTGGCTTAGATGGAAACTCTTTCGATTCCAGCAGGAATGACGGAGAAAGAGTATTTTGAGACGGTCGCTAGTGAAGCAGACTTTCTCAAGTGGTACAAGGAGCAAGACCTGCCGACTTATGAAACTCCAAGTGTCACAGCGGACATGGTAGCTTACTGTTTTGTTGAAGGCAAGCTCAAGCTCTTAGCTATTCGCCGCAAAGCCCACCCTTATCAACACCGCCTCGCCTTGGTGGGGGGCTTTGTGAACAAGGATGAAGATGCGACTCATGCCTGTATCCGAGAAGTCAAAGAAGAAGTTGGGCTCGATCTGCCAGTGAATAAGGTGGAGCAGCTCATGACCGTTTCCACCCCTGGGCGGGACCCCAGAGGCTGGGTCATTACCATCGCCCATCTGGTCTATCTGCCAGCAGAAGCAGTAGACTTAGCCCATGCAGGTGACGATGCCAAGGAAGTCGTTTTTCTCGATGTCGATTTCAAAAAATCCCAGTGTTTGCTCGATGGAGAACCCTTAGCTGCTTCTGATTTTGCCTTTGACCACTACCAGATTATTCAAGAATCGATCAAGCGGATTCAGGGGCGTCTAGACTGGAATCCAACCTTCCTCTATCTGTTAGAGGAGCCTTTCACCGTTTATGAAGCAACCGAATTGGTCAATTTGATCAATCCAGGCCGTCCCATCGTTAGCAATAACTTCCTCGTAAAATTCGGAGAATTCGTGGAAGAAGTGGGTGTCAAGCGGGTACCTAAGAAAAAACCACGCAAGACCTATCGCTTAAAACAGTAGATCGAGCGGGGTTCATTCTACCAGCCCTCCCTTACTTTTAGTAACGGAAGGGCTTTTTCTGATTTTTCCTGCTCCACTTGTGTGCAAAGTGGTATAATAAACATAATTGAGATCAAAAGAGACAAGACGATGGAAGAAAAAATAATTTTACCACAAAATACACGACTGATGGGGGCTCTGCTTGGTTTTATCGGAGGGGGCCTCGATGTTTTTTGCCACATGCACTACCGGAGTTTGGTCGCGACCCAAACGGGGAACCTCCTGCTTCTCATCGCTGATTGGCACGATCCCCGTGTCGAAAATACCATCATGCGTTTTTCATCGATTATATTTTTCTCGATCGGCTTTTTGGTTGCCCTCCATATCAAAGAGTATCGCAAGACAGCCTTTTGGCGGACCAAGATGTTAATTCCTTTGTTTGTGGTGACACTCCTGATTCCCTTGGTGTCTGTCATACCACCTGTAGAAGTTCCCTTTATTGCTTTTGGGACAGGGATGATGATGTTGACCTTTACAGGGAGCCTCATCGAAAATCACCCTTATGTGATCTTTATGACTTCCGGAAATTATCGCAAGATGCTGACGGCCTTGTACCGAATCACTCGAGGAAAGGGAGATTTGGACGAGTATCGGCGTCAGGCCATGAATTACGGGATTGTTGTTGGAAGCTTTGTTGCAGGAGCTATTAGCGTAGCCATCCTCATGCATTTCATTCACCAATGGGCCATCTGGCTGATCACAGTGAACCTCTTTTTGATCATGAGCTACTACACCGCCAGAGTCAAACAACTCGGCCTGCAAACAGATAATCTATAAAAAGAGGCTGGGACAAAAGTCCTAGCCTCTCAATTATTTTTGGATTGTCGAGCAAGACGCAGTGGTTGAGTGGGCTCTACTACGCTGATTTCATCAGCTTTTACAGCCCTACTCAACTGTGCGGAGGTGGGACGACGAAATCGAATTCTAACGAATTACCGATTTCTGTCCCACTCTCGCTTTTTGTATTTCTATGCTTTTAATTGTAAGAGTTCTTCAATCTCAGCCAGAGTGCTAGCTTGGGAGATGGCGCCGCGGAGTTTGGCTGCACCTGAGGTACCACGGAGGTAGTGAGGGGCGAGGCCACGGAATTCACGAACGGCAATGTGCTCACCTTTGAGATCGATCAAGCGTTTCAAGTGTTCGTAAGCAATCTTCATCTTGTCTTCAAAAGTCAAATCAGGCAGGATTTCTCCTGTTTCAAAGTAGTGGTTGATTTGGTTGAAGAGATAAGGATTACCCATAGCAGCGCGACCAATCATGACCGCATCAGCACCGACTTCTTCGATCCGTTGTTTGGCGTCTTGCACCGTCCGGATATCTCCGTTGGCGATAAATGGAATCTTGGTCAGTGCTTGTGCAACCTTGTGAAGGGTCTCAAGATCCGCATGACCCGTATACATTTGCTCCCGAGTTCGTCCATGCATGGCGAGGGCAGAGACACCCGCGGCTTCAGCAGCGAGCGCATTTTCAACTGCTAGAGAAGGGTCCGACCAACCCGTCCGCATTTTAACAGTGAGGGGGATATCAAGGACGGATTGAACCTTGTTAATGATAGAGTAGATCTTGTCTGGGTCCTTGAGCCACATGGCACCAGCCTCGTTCTTGACGATTTTATTCACCGGGCAACCCATGTTGATATCGACGATATCGGTCTTGGTATTTTCTTGGATAAATTCAGCTGCGCGTGCGAGGCTATCTTCGTCACTTCCAAAGAGTTGGATCGATACAGGATTTTCTCCTTCATCGATATGGAGCATGTGAAGCGTCTTTTCATTGTTGTACTGGATTCCCTTGTCAGAGACCATTTCCATCACAACGAGTCCTGCTCCCAGTTCTTTGGCAATGGTCCGGAAAGCTGAGTTGGTCACTCCGGCCATTGGGGCTAGGACGGTACGGTTAGGGATTTCGACATCCCCGATCATAAATGGCGTATTAAGATTTGTCACGAATGAGTTCCTCCAAGTCATTTTCGTCAAAGTGGTAGTGTGTTTGGCAGAATTGGCAGGTAATCTCTGCACCGTGATCTTCATCTTTCATCTCTTCTAGATCACTAGCTGGCAGACTTGCTAAAGCGTTCAAGAAACGCTCACGGCTGCAGTCGCACTGGAAGCGAAGTTCTTCTTCAGAGAGGCGTTTGAAAGGTTCATCCCCATAGATAGCGGCAAGAAGAGCTTCAATATGGTCTTCAGATTCCAAAAGTGTTGAAATAGCAGGCATTTCTTGGATACGTTTTTCAAAGCGCGCGATTTCTTCTTCCTTGGCATTTGGCAAGACCTGGAGCAAGAAGCCACCCGCCACCTTGACCTTGTCTTCGTCATCCAACAGAACATTGAGTCCAACTGCAGAAGGTGTTTGTTGGCTTTCCGTCAGATAAAAGGCCAGGTCTTCTCCGATTTCACCGGTGACAAGAGGGGTCATGGAGTTATAAGGATTTCCCGTACCATAGTCAGTGATGACCAGGAATTCTCCGTTTCCGACAAATGGTCCCACCAGGACTTCACCAGTTGCCGTCTTCTTGATATCCACTCCAGGATTTTGCACGTAGCCCTTAACATTTCCCTTGGTATCTGCCACGGTGATGATAGCACCCAGTGAGCTAGTCCCAAGGACTTTGACCGTAATTTTAGTATCTCCTTTCTCGTTTGCTGCCAAGATTTGACTGGCAATGAGGGTACGGCCAAGTGCGACCGTGGAGCTAGCTTGTGTATGATGTTTTTCTTGGGCTGTTCGTACGGTTTCTGTACTGTCTAGTACATAGGCACGAAAAGCGCCACTTTCTGAGATAGTTTTAATAATTTTGTCCATACCTACTATTTTAGCACAAATCAAGCAAAGTGGGGACAAGGAGAATTCCGAAAATCAGTCGTTTCAGAAGAAGGGCAAGAAGAAAAGAAAATTCCGAACATTATTTCTAGAAAGAAGCAATTTCCAAGTAAAAGACGAGTTTCATAGAGAAGTTGGTTTAAAAAGGAAGGAGAAAAATAAACGATAGCTGAGTGGATCTTGAAAAAACATCAAAAATTGCTTATAATAGAGTGTAAGACAAACTTGCAGGTGAGACTCCTGCCCTTAGTTTGAAGAAAGGCATAGATAGCATCCTATCTATGGTATATGAAAAAGAATTATGACATCAGTAGTTGTAGTAGGAACCCAATGGGGTGATGAAGGAAAAGGGAAGATTACTGACTTCCTATCAGCCAATGCAGAAGTCATTGCTCGCTACCAAGGTGGGGACAATGCCGGTCACACCATTGTGATCGACGGCAAAAAGTTCAAGTTGCACTTGATTCCTTCAGGTATCTTCTTCCCTGAAAAGATTTCTGTCATTGGGAATGGGGTTGTGATCAATCCTAAATCATTGGTCAAAGAGTTGGCTTATCTTCATGAAGAAGGTGTGACAACAGACAGTTTGCGCATTTCAGACCGCGCCCATGTCATCCTCCCTTACCATATCGAATTGGACCGTCTCCAAGAAGAATCTAAAGGAGACAACAAGATCGGAACGACGATTAAAGGGATTGGCCCAGCCTATATGGACAAAGCTGCACGTGTGGGAATCCGGATTGCGGATCTATTGGACCGCGACGTCTTTGCAGAACGCCTTCGCATCAACTTGGAAGAAAAGAACCGTCAATTTACCAAACTCTATGATGCAGAGGCTCTTTCATTTGACGATATCTTCGAAGAATACTATGAATATGGTCAACAAATCAAGCAATATGTAACCGATACTTCTGTCATCTTGAACGATGCTTTGGATAACGGCAAGCGCGTGCTCTTTGAAGGAGCCCAAGGGGTTATGTTGGATATCGACCAAGGAACTTATCCATTTGTTACTTCCTCAAACCCTGTTGCAGGTGGGGTGACCATCGGATCAGGTGTCGGCCCAAGCAAGATCGACAAGGTTGTCGGTGTATGTAAAGCCTATACCAGCCGTGTCGGTGACGGACCATTCCCTACAGAACTCTTTGATGAAGTGGGGGACCGGATCCGTGAAGTGGGGCATGAGTATGGGACAACAACCGGTCGTCCTCGTCGTGTTGGTTGGTTTGACTCAGTTGTCATGCGCCATAGCCGCCGCGTGTCAGGAATTACCAACCTTAGCTTGAACTCGATCGACGTTCTGTCCGGCTTGGATACAGTGAAAATCTGTGTAGCCTACGACTTGGATGGGGAACGCATCGACCACTACCCAGCAAGCTTGGAGCAACTCAAACGTTGCAAACCAATCTATGAAGAATTACCAGGCTGGTCAGAAGACATCACAGGTGTCCGCCACTTGGATGAGCTTCCAGAAAATGCCCGCAACTATGTCCGCCGTGTCGGTGAATTAGTTGGTGTGCGCATTTCAACCTTCTCAGTCGGACCAGATCGTGACCAAACCAATATCCTTGAAAGTGTGTGGTCTAGTTTATAAGCAAATGAAGATAAGAGAGTGGGACAGAAATCGGTCATTCGTTAGAATTCGATTTCATCGTCCCACCTCCGCACAGTTGAGTAGGGCTGTAAAAGCTGATGAAATCAGCGTAGTAGAGCCCACTCAACCACTGCGTCTTGCTCGACAATCCAAAGACAATTGAGAGGCTAGGACTTTTGTCCCAGCCTCTTTTTGAAAGCAGAAAGAGGAAAAAATGTATCAAACGATTTTATTTGACCTAGACGGCACCTTGACCAATTCAGAACTAGGGATTACCAACTCGGTGGCCTATGCCTTAGGAAAATATGGGATTCAAGTGCCAGACAAGAAAGCATTGAGAGTTTTCATCGGTCCGCCCTTGCAGGAGTCTTTTGAGCGCTTTTATGGATTTTCTAAGGAAGAATGTTTAAAGGCCATTGACTACTATCATGAGTATTTTTCCGAAAAAGGCCTTTATGAAAATGAGGTCTATCTAGGCGTTCCTGACTTGCTGGCTTCTCTCAAGCAGGCTGGCAAACAGTTGATTGTAGCTACGTCAAAGCCTGAAGAATTTTCCATTCAAATTCTCAAACACTTTGGTTTGTATGATTATTTTGACTTTGTCGCTGGTGCGACCATGGATAGAAAACGTAGTAAAAAAAGCGATGTTATCCAGTATGCCTTGGAGCAAAATGGGATTACAGATTTGGCGCATACCATCATGATTGGAGACAGGGAGCACGATGTGCTTGGCGCTCAAGCGCAAAAGCTTGATTCTATCGGTGTCCTTTATGGCTTTGGAAGCAGGGAAGAATTGGAAGAAGCCGGCGCCACCTATATTGCTCAAGAAGTTGGCGAAATTGCAGCTTTTATAGGATAACCTTTTCCAAAATATTAAAAGTTGGAACTTTTCTAATCTGCTGAATATTGCTTTATTTAATATTTCTATCGGTGTATACTTACTGTAGGTTAAGTCACACAGATTAAGAGGTGATAATATGAATTTGTCACGATATATATTAAAATATAGTACTGATGATGGTACGTTGTATTTTAATACTAAAACCAATCATTCATTTTTTCTTACGAATGAATTGAATAGAGTAGTCGACAGCAATGATGTGATTAGGAAAGAGTTTCATGCTTATCTTGATAAAAATAAATATTTAAGTGAGGGTGAGTATGAGGTCGAAAAGTATCTATCTAAAATAAGCGATACAGATGCTGAATTATTGGAACTAACAATTTTGACACATGGAGATTGTAATTTTCGGTGTAAGTATTGTTATGAAAAATTTGAAAATATTGCTATGTCAACAGAGACAGAAGATGCCATTGTCCAATTTTTGAAAGAAAAACTTCAGTCCGGGAAGTATAAGTATTTGTCAGTAGGCTGGTTTGGAGGAGAACCACTGTTGGGATATAAAACTATCAAGCGGTTGTCTCCTGTTTTTATAGATTTATGTGAGAAATATCAGATTCATTATCAAAGTGCAATCACTACGAATGGTTATTTATTGACTAAGAATAAGTTTCGATATTTGAATGAAAAATTTAAAGTGACTAGTTACCAGATAACTTTGGATGGAGATGAAGAAAGTCATAATAATCAGAGAGTATTGCAAAACGGTGGGTTGTCGTATAATCGTATATTCGATAATTTGAAAGCAATGCAAGAAAGTAAATTTGATTTTATTTGTGTGATTCGCTTTAATGTAAGTAAAGATAACTATCAAAATGTTAAAGAGTTTTTAACACATGATGGTATCTATTTCAAAGATGATTCCAGATTTAAGATTTCTTATCATAATATTGGAAATTGGGGCAAAGGAGATAGAGATATAAATTACTGCGTTACTTTACTGGATAAAGATGCAAGTTTTGAATTATCTAAGTTAGCTGTAACTTCAGGATATCATATCTCTTCCCCAGAAGTTGTAGTGAATAATAATTATACCTGCTATTCTAATCGAAAAAATCATTTTATGTTTAATGTAAGAGGAATTGTTCAATCATGTACAGTTGCTTTATATGAACCTCAAAATATTTTCGGTAACATTAATAAAGGTTTTGTGAATTACAGTAAACTGAATGATTGGGTTATTCGGCTTGATGCAAGTTGCAAAGAGTGCCCATTTGTTTTAATCTGTAAATCTGGCTATTGTCCGATGGCCAAGCGAATTACGAAGACAAATTCACGCTATCTATGTAAAAGTGTGAAGGAAAAAATTCGTAAAAATTTAGCACTTTTCGCTTTGTCAAAATCTTATAATGACATTTTAGATGTGGACTAGAAAGGAAGATATCATGAAGGTTAAAGTGAATAACAAATTCGATGACAAAATGAATGCTAAACCTAGAGTATTTAACTATAATTGTGATTGTAAATAATCACGATTTTAAATAAATTAGAGAAGAGGGTTGTGCTAGCCCTCTATTTTGATGGATGATAATTATGAGAAATATTTATAAGTACATTGATAAGAAGTATCTTTTTCCTATTTTTTTAGGGCGTATTGTGAATAGTGGTTTGGTGTTGGCGCAACCTCTGATTTTAACGAAGGCCTTGAAGTTAGATCAAGACGGCCTTTCTTATGGAAAAATTCTCAATTTTGTTTTATTTGGTTTGTCTGTCTATCTTGTTATTTATAGTCTGATGCTGTTTTCAAACTATTCGCACAATATATTCCGAAGAGAAATCAACAAAAGTGTCCGTGCCCTTTTATTTAAGAAAGTCATATTGAATCCTAAATTTTCCAATGATGAAAAAGTTAGTCTGCTAACTCAAGATATGGAATATGTGGGCGATAATTATTTGGAAAATATAAATGTTATGGTGAGTTGGGGATTTGTCGCCCTTGTTACAGCCATTTATATTGTTTCACAAAATTTTCTCTTAGGACTTATTTTTGTCATTTTTACGATTATGAGACCTATTCCTCAGTTCATCATGAATCGTCGTTTACAAGATTCGGGAGACAGCTGGTCCAAGCTTAGAACGAAATTACATGGGCTTGTCTCGGATAGTATGCAAGGCAGCCAAACCTTACGGATTAATCAGGCCATGAGGCTGAATGAAGAGCGCGTGAATGATTTAAACGGAGAATATCAAAAAGCCATCCAAAGATTTTGTTTCACACATAATATTATTTTTTTCTTTAATGGATTTATGGTCTTTTTTAGTCAGGTTGTTCCTCTTGCTTTAGGCTTTTATTTGAGTTTACAGGGAAATTCTATTTCTATTACAAGCCTCATCTCTATGTATGTTGCTGCGGGGATGCTGGTAGAACCGATCCAAACTCTGATGTACAGTGCAGCCAATCTCCAAGGTGCCTTGCCGACTGCGAACCGCCTGTTTAAGATTATCGAGGAAGAACCTGATTTCGAAGAGACAAAGGATCAATTTGTTGAAAATCTCGAATCGTTGCGCTTAAATCATATTTCAAAAAGTTTTGCTGAACGTCAGCTTTTTTCTGATTTGACGGCGACGATTTCAGTAGGTCAGAAGGTCTTAATCAAAGGACCGAGCGGGTCTGGAAAGACGACTCTTTTTCGCTTGATTTTAGGAGAAGAAGTATGTGATGAGGGTGACATTTTCGTTCAGTATGATGGAAATCAAATAACGAGTCATTTCCAAGGGAATATCGGTTTAATTAGCCAGCATCCCTTCCTGTTTAACGATACTATCCGCTATAATCTAACTTTTGGTCAGCCTTTTCAGGACCATGAATTATTGGAGGTATTGGACCGAGTTGGCTTAATAGATGAATTTCAGGATATTTTGAATGTAGAAATTCATAATAATGGTGAAAACATTTCAGGAGGTCAGCGTGTCAGATTAGAGTTGGCTCGTTTTCTCTTACGCGAGAAGGATATTTTATTAGCGGACGAAGTGACATCAGCTTTGGACGAAAAAAATAGTCGTCTGGTTAGAGACCTAATCTTTTCTTTGCCGATCACGGTACTAGAAATAGCCCATCATATTGATGAAGAAGAGCGCTATGACCAAATCCTTGAGTTACGTAAAGGATGAGCGATGCCACAATAGTTGGTTCTGCGACAAAGCGGATAGTAGTAAGCCAGCAATTTGTCAGATATTTTTGAGATTCTAAGTGGTGATATTTCCAAAATCATCAATACTCAGAGAACTTAAGCTTTATTTAAGATAGGCCAGCTATACTAGAAGCATAAACAAAGACCTCCTAACTTTGTTTAAACCTCCTAAACTTTTTCATAATAATCTCCCATAAGAGTCGCCCAATCGGCGGCTTTTTTTGTGAGTCGTAAGCTGCCTATGGTATAATGAACAAAGAAACTAAAAGGAAGAAGGAAGAGATGGACTACACGATAGAGGAAAAAGCGATGTTTATGAGGGAAGCCCTGAAGGAGGCGGAGATTGCCCTCGCCAATGATGAAATACCGATTGGCTGTGTCTTGGTCAAGGATGGTCAGATTATCGGGCGTGGACATAATGCGCGTGAGGAGCTGCAGCGGGCGGTCATGCATGCGGAAATCATGGCGATCGAGGAGGCCAATCAGCGTGAAAATAGCTGGCGCCTGCTGGATACGACGCTTTTTGTCACGATTGAGCCCTGTGTCATGTGTAGTGGTGCCATTGGTCTAGCTCGGATTCCCCAGGTGATTTACGGGGCGACCAATCAGAAGTTCGGTGGAGCAGGGAGTCTCTACGACATTTTGACAGATGAACGTCTCAATCACCGAGTCGAAGTAGAAACAGGAATCTTGGAAGCAGAATGTGCAGCCATCATGCAGACCTTCTTCCGCCAAGGTCGAGAACGAAAAAAACAAGCCAAACTCGCAGCCAAGGCCGAAACACAAGAATAAAAACCGGACCTTTGCAAATCGAACAAATTATGATATAATACCTATCGGAGCAACAGTTCTGCGTGAAGCGGGTCAGGGGAGGAATCCAGCAGCCCTAAGCGAAGTGAACTGTGTGCTCTTTTCTATTGCTCTTGATGAGTCAAGCCTAAAAGGTGCAGATGAATATTGGAGCAGCGAATCTAGTTTGAACGGACCTGAAATGAATTCAGCTGACATCCAATCTTAAGAAGCATATTTGTTTTCTTGTCAATCAAAATTGTTCTTCTCAATAGGCCTAAATAGGCCTAAAATTTGTTGACTCACGCAAACGATTGCTCTCGGTTATGTCCTAAGGTTAGCTTATTTAGAAAAATAGTATAGAATACAAATGTAAACGTTTTAAAATAGCGAAAGCACTTGCTTATTTTTTCTTAAAGCGTTATCATAAAAGAAAAGAACAATTGGAGGATAAACATGTCACATATTAAATTTGACTACTCAAAGGTGTTAGATAAATTTGTAGCACCACATGAACTAGATTATATGCAGCCTCAAGTGACTGCTGCAGATTCTGCTCTGCGAAATGGTACAGGTCCTGGGGCAGAAATGACTGGCTGGTTGAACTTGCCTGAAGAATATGACAAAGATGAATTTGCTCGTATTCAAAAGGCTGCTGCTAAAATCCAATCTGATAGTGAGGTATTGATCGTAATCGGTATTGGTGGTTCCTATTTAGGAGCTCGTGCAGCTATTGATTTCTTGAATAATTCTTTTGTAAATCTACAAAGCAAGGAAGAACGTAAGG
>ENA-OWRC01001807-OWRC01001807.1-human-gut-metagenome-genome-assembly--contig:-NODE-1807-length-19321-cov-21.233987_pt1 | contig 19321 bp, 15 predicted proteins | sample MGYA00248268_ERZ651895 | MGnify/ENA primary metagenome ERZ651895 (study PRJEB26924, sample SAMEA4378242) | human gut metagenome | biome: human gut; feature: human-associated habitat; material: faeces...
CGCCACCTTGCCAAGGTGGAGGTAGCGAGTTCGAGCCTCGTCGGCCGCTCCAATACGAAGCCATCGTTGATGCAGAAATGCAAAAACGATGGCTTTTTTGTTGTTTCCCGTTACGGCTCCTTCCTGTGAAAAAAGAAAAGCCGGAAATCCGAAGATTTTTCGGCTTTTGCAAATATGAAAATAATGATTCCGCTGATATTGTCGGAGCGGATCCGTGCGCGGAGACAATTTTAAATCGTTTCTTACAGGATCACATTTTTAATGAGCAGCGAAATGCTGCCGTCGTCGCTGTGCAGAAATTCCACCTCGTTGTCCGAGTTGAGCAGTTCGGTGGGGATCTTCACCTCAATGCCGTTGGCGGTGTGGATGCTGCGGCTCTCCATGCGGCGGATGCGCGCAGGGGTCACGGTCACGGGCTGCTCAGGCGCTTCCAGCACATCACTCTTTTCCACATAATCATCAAAGGGCACGGCGGCAAGGGGATATTCCTCTTCCAACTGCTGACGCACCTGCTGGATGGATACCTGATTGTCGTTGTCTGCGGCCTGATTGGCGATCAGCATCGCGACCTGAGCCTCTACGTGGGGCTGATCTGCGTAGTTTTCCTGCACGGCCTGCACGGCGGCTTCCTGAATGGCCTGCAGCTTTTTCTTTTCCGGCTGGGCGGTGGTGTACTGGAACACTACCGTGGAAAGGTAAAAATCCTTGTGGCCGTCGATGTCGAACTTTTTTTCCAGCAGCTTCATGGAGTAGTCGGTCAGATTGACAAGGGAACCTTCCTCCACCTTGCCGCTCTGGCTGGGCAGGCAGGCCCGCTGCTGGATGATGGAGTTCACCGGGGCACCCTCCACATTCTCGGTGTAGTGGGTGTAGCCGTTTTTGTAGTTCAGCTTCAGAATGCCCAGCCACGGCTCACCATCGCGGGTAAAATCCACCACGGCAAGGTCTGCCCCCGGAATGGTGGTGTGCGCGTGCATGTAGTCGAACAGAACGCCCGCGATGCGGCAGGAGAGGTCCACAAAATCGTGGTTGTGCTCCAGCTCGTTTTTAAAGGCGGAATCCGGCAGCGGGCGGCACTGGCGGATATCGTCGCTGGCAAGCAGCTTTTCGATGTGGTACTGGAAATAGGCGGTCTTTTCGGCGGTCATTTCCATGCCGCTGCCGCTGAGTACAGGCGCATCCATGGTGGTGTCCAGCACGTGCAGAATGGCCTGATGAATGATGATCTCCATGGGAGTTACCTCGTTTTTATAAGAATCTCTTTGGCATACAGTATAGCACAGCCCGGCCCAAAAGGCGAGAGCACATCTTGTAAACCGCCTGCAGGAATGCTACAATAAGGGAAGAAAACCACGCAGGAAAGGGGACAAAAACCATGGAATTCCGTGATAAGCCAATGGAAAACCTCATCCGCCTTCAGGAAAAGGATATCTGCAAAAATGCCCGCGCGCTGCTGCTGGACGGTGAGAGCATCGTGGGTGCCTACAAGACGGTGCGCGATCAGGTGATCTTTACCACCCACCGCATCATCATGGTGGATATGCAGGGCGTTACCGGAACCCGGCAGCAGATCTTTGTGCTGCCGTACCGCAAGGTGCTGCACTTCGGGATCCAGACGGCAGGCTTTGGCGACCCGATGCAGGCATCGCAGCTGACCGTCTGCTTTGCGGACGCACACGAGGCAAAGTTCGGCTTTATCGGCCAGCAGGAACTGTTTGCGGTCGCCAACGCCATCAGCCGGTGCATCCTGTAAATAACTCCTTTAAAACAGCAGGCTCCCCGCCCGAGACCGGACAGGGAGCCTTTTGCTGTATATGAAATAGGAGAATGGCAGAATTAGCAGCAGCTTGTTTTGCGCACCAGCTGTTCGTGCATGAATACCATGAGCACCAGCAGTGCCAACAGGTAAAAAGGGAACAGTGCCGGAGTGATGTTGTTTGCCAGCAGGCCGAACAGCGGCGGCATGGCCAGATTGCCCAAATAGGCGCTTGCCATCTGGATGCCGATGACCGCCTGCGATCTGTCCGCGCCGAAGTGTTCCGGCGTGGAGTGGATGATGCTGGGATAGATGGGCGCACAGCCCAGCCCTACCAGAACAAGACCGCTCAGGGCAAGGATCTGCGGCCCCGGCAGCAGCAGAGCCAGCACCCCTGCGGCCAGAATGCACTGACCCATGCGGATCATCTGCGTATCGTTGAATTTCAGGGTCAAAAAGCCGCAGGCGGCGCGCCCGGCAGTGATGCCGATGTAGAACAGGCTGGCAAAGCTGGCGGCAGTGCCGGCGGCAACGCCTTTCGTCAGCGTGAGGTAGCTGCTGGCCCATAGACCGGCCGTGGTCTCCAATGCACAGTAGCAGAAGAAGCACAGCATCACCTCTCTGGCACCCGGCAGACGGAATACCTGTCCAAGGCTCAACGCCTGCGTCGAAGCAGCTTCGGCTTCAGTGCCTGCAGTACGGCCCTGCCATAGCGGCAAACTGAAAAAGAGCACTGCGCTCAGCAGGATCTGGAACAGGGCAATGTACCGGTAGCCGGATGTCCACGGCCCGCCGCCTGCCAGCACCCGGCCCATGACCATGGGGCTGATCATGGTGCCGATGCCCCACATGCAGTGCAGCCAGCTCATGTGGCGGCTTTTATAATGTAAGGCAACATAGTTGTTCAGGGCCGCGTCCACGCTGCCTGCGCCCAGTCCGTAGGGCACGGCCCACAGGCAGAGCATCCAGAACTGTGTGGAGACCGAAAAGCCGAACAGCGCGGCAGCTGTCATGGCCACACTGAGGACGGTCACTTTTCCAGTGCCCAGCGCACGGGTGAGCCGGTCGCTGTTCAGGCTGGAAACAATGGTGCCAAAGGAGATGATCATGGAGATCAGCCCCGCATAGGACACCGGCACACCGAGCACCGGATACATGGAGGGCCACGCCGACCCCAGCAGGGAATCCGGCAGGCCCAGACTGATGAACGAGATGTAAATGATCGGAAGCAGAAGCTGTACCATAAATCTTGAGTTCCTCCGGGAAGCGTGTTATACTTGCAATGCATCTTATACTTTGCTGATGTAATAATATCACACATCGGAGCGGAATATTAGGATAAAAACGCCCGATTGATACAACAAAACCGGCGCGGATGCGGATGTGCACCTTGAACGAAAGGAGATGTCTGATCGTGGCTTTTCAGACCAGCTGTGCAGCAGCGGGCGGGCTCAACTGCCCGCCGGATATTGTGGCGGATAGCGAGGGCAGGGAGCTGGTGCAGCACGGCAGCGCACTGTTTCCCATTGCCTGCTATGCAGAAGACCTCAAAAGCTATTCGGTAGCATGGCACTGGCATGAAGAGTTTGAATACATCCTTGCCGTAAAAGGCCCGCTGGCGGTGGACGTGAACAAAGCCCGTCTGATTTTGCAGACCGGGCAGGGCGTGTTTGTCAATTCCGGAGTGTTCCATGCGGTGGAGCAGGCTGAGACCGGGGATGCCCTGCTGCATTCCGGGGTATTCCATCCGCGTCTGATCGGCGGCATGGATACCATCTTCTGGCAAAAGCTCGTACACCCGCTGCTTCAGCCGGGAGCACCGGCGTTCTTTCTGCTGGACGAGGCAGACGACGGGCAGAAGGCCGTGCTCTGCCATTTGCGGGAAGTCTGGGACGCAGTGGCCCAAGAGGTCTTTGACTATGAGAATCAGGCGCGGTACCATCTTTCGGCGGCGGTGCATCTGCTGGGAATGCAGTGCGAGGGTGGAAAAACAAAGGTCTCTCAGCAGGAGCAGATCGCGGCCCAGCGCATGAAACAGATGCTGCGTTTTGTGGAAGAGCATTATGCTGAGGAACTGAACGTGGAGCGCATTTCCGACTGCGTGGCCCTGAGTGAGAGCGCCTGCCTGCGCAGCTTCCGGCAGCTGCTGGGGATCACACCCATCCAGTATGTCAAGCAGTACCGCATTGAAAAGGCCGCCGAGCTGCTGCTTTCCACCAGCATGAAGATCGGCGAGATCGGTGCCGACTGCGGCTTTTCGGATACCAGCTACTTTACAAAGACCTTCCGGGAGATCAAGCACTGCACGCCCAGAGAGTACCGTCAGAAGTTTGCAGGAAGAGAGCAGTCTCTTTCAAGGCGGGACGGCGGCAGGGCCAGTGCACCGGCTGAAACAGCGTTATAAAAAGGAGAATCGGAAACAATGCAGCGTAGTTTGACCAAAGGCCCCATCACCGGCAGCATTTTGCTGTTTGCTCTGCCGCTGATGCTGGGCAATCTGCTGCAGCAGATGTACAACATTGCGGATACATGGGTAGTGGGCCGCTTTCTCGGCGCAGACGCGCTGGCGGCAGTGGGCTCGTCCTATACCCTCATGACCTTCCTCACCTCTATTTTGCTGGGCCTGTGTATGGGCAGTGGCGCGGCCATTTCCATGCAGTATGGCAGCGGTGAGCAGGACCGGATGCGGCAGAGCGTGTTCCTTTCGTTCACGCTCATTGCAGGCATCTCGCTGGTGCTGAACGTGCTGGTGTATCTGGGACTGGACGGAATCCTGTGGGTGCTGCGGGTGCCGGAGGAGCTGCGCCCCCTGATGAAGGAATACCTGCTCATCATCTTTTTGGGCATTACGGCTACTTTTTTGTATAACTACTTTGCAAACCTGCTGCGCGCCATTGGCAACTCGGTGGTGCCGCTGCTGTTTCTGGCTGTTTCGGCGGTGCTGAACGTCGTTCTGGACCTTATGTGCGTGCTGGTGCTGAACTGGGGAGTGAAGGGCGCGGCGGGCGCAACAGTGTTCTCGCAGTTCGTGTCCGGCATTGGCATCGGGTTGTACACTCTCAAAAAATTCCCGCAGTTGTGCCCCAAAAAGGCCGACTGCCGCTGGGACAAAAAGAATCTGGATATTATCCTCAATTTGTCCGTCATGACCAGTGTGCAGCAGTCCATCATGAACTTTGGCATCCTGATGGTGCAGGGTCTTGTGAACAGCTTTGGCACCGTGATCATGGCGGCGTTTGCGGCGGCAGTCAAGATCGATTCCTTTGCCTACATGCCGGTGCAGGACTTCGGCAATGCGTTTTCCACCTATGTGGCCCAGAACTACGGCGCGGGCCAGACCGACCGCATCAAAAAGGGCATCCGCAGTGCGGGCCTGTGCAGCGCGGTGTTCTGCGTGTGCATCAGCGTGCTGGTGTGCGCCTTTGCTTCGCCGCTCATGAGCATCTTCATCGACCCGGGCGAAGGGGCCATTATTGCAGCCGGTGTGCACTACCTGCGTATTGAGGGCGCATGCTACACTGGCATCGGCATTCTGTTTTTGCTGTACGGCTATTACCGCGCCGTCAACCAGCCGCAGATGTCGGTGGTGCTCACCATTGCATCGCTGGGCACCCGCGTGGCGCTGGCCTATCTGCTTTCGGCCACGCCGCTGGGTGTTACCGGCATCTGGCTCAGCGTGCCCATCGGCTGGGCGCTGGCAGATGCCATTGGCATTGGATACTATTTAAAAAAGAAGCGGTGACAGCAGGGGGAAAAGAAGATGGTCGACCATATCAGGATCCGCGGCGCGCGGGTGCACAACCTGAAAAACGTGAATGTGGATGTGCCGCTGGGCAAAATCGTGGGTGTGGCGGGCGTGTCCGGTTCGGGCAAGTCCAGCCTTGCGCTGGGCGTGCTTTACGCCGAAGGCTCCCGCCGGTATCTGGACGCACTTTCCACCTATACGCGCCGCCGCATGACGCAGGCGGCAAAGGCATCGGTGGACGAAGTGCTGTATGTTCCGGCTGCACTGGCACTGCATCAGCGGCCCGCTGTGCCGGGCATCCGCAGCACCTTTGGTACCGGCACGGAACTGCTGAACAGTCTGCGCCTGATGTTCTCCCGTCTTTCCAGCTATCCCTGCCCGCAGTGCGGCCGCTGGCTGGAACCCAGCCTTGCCGTGGCGGCAGAAAAGCCGCTGCTCTGCCCGCAGTGCGGTGCCAGCGTGCGCGCGCTTTCCGCTGAAAAATTTGCCTTCAACAGTCAGGGTGCCTGCCGTACCTGCAGCGGTACCGGCATGGTGATGACCGTGGACGAGAGCACCCTTGTGCCGGACGATTCTCTTACGATCGACGAAGGTGCCGTGGCCCCGTGGAAGAGCCTGATGTGGTCGCTGATGGTGGATATCTGCCGGGAGATGGGCGTGCGCACCGATGTGCCCTTCCGCGACCTGACCGACCGGGAAAAGGATATCGTTTTCCATGGCCCGGCGGAGAAAAAGCACATTTTTTATCATAACAAAAATTCCAATCAGGCCGGGGAGCTGGATTTTACCTATTTCAATGCCACCTATACCGTGGAGAACGCCCTCTCCAAGGTCAAGGATGAAAAGGGCATGAAGCGGGTGGAAAAGTTCCTGCGGCAAGGCATCTGCCCGGACTGCGGCGGCACCCGGCTGTGTAATGCGGCTCGTACCCCAAAGCTGCGGGGCATCACGCTGGACAAGGCTTGTCAGATGACTCTTGTGCAGCTTACCGATTGGGTGGCGGGTGTGCCGGACAGTCTGCCGGAAGAGATGCGGCCCATGGCCCGCAATATCTGCGAATCCTTCCAGACGGCAGCGGCACGGCTGCTCTCGCTGGGCCTTGGCTACCTGACGCTGGACCGCTCCGCTTCCACTCTTTCCACCGGTGAGCGCCAGCGGATGCAGCTGGCCCGTGCGGTGCGCAACCGTACCACCGGTGTGCTCTATGTGCTGGACGAGCCGTCCATCGGCCTGCATCCTTCTAACATTGAAGGCCTGACCGATGTGATGCACGACCTTGTGGCCGACGGCAACTCGGTGGTGCTGGTGGATCACGATACCCAAATTTTAAAGGAAGCTGACTGGCTGATCGAGATGGGGCCGGAAGCCGGTGCAAAGGGTGGACATGTGATCGCGCAGGGCAGCATTCCGGAAATTGAACAGAACGCGGCTTCTCAGATCGGCCCGTTTCTTGCAGGCAGGGCGGGGGTGAACGCCCGGCCTCATGTGCCGGAAAATGAGCTGTTTGCACAGGGCCGCATCCATCTGGCAACCTCGGCCATCCATACTGTGAAGCCGCTGGAACTGGAACTGCCCAAGGGGCGGCTGACCGTGGTTACGGGTGTGTCAGGCAGCGGCAAGACCACCCTGATTTTGGAAAGCCTGGTCCCGGCCTTGCAGGCAAAGGTGAACGGCACAGCCCTGCCAGCGCATGTGAAAAGCGTGGAGGCCGAGGAAATCGCGCAGGTGAAGCTGATCGATGCAACGCCCATCGGCATCAATGTGCGCTCCACCGTGGCCACCTATGCCAATGTGCACGATGAGCTGCGCAAGCTGTTTGCCAAAACGCAGGATGCCAAAGACCACGGCTATAAGGCGGGCGATTTCTCCTACAACACCGGTAAGCTGCGGTGCCCCACCTGTGACGGCACCGGCGTCATCAGTTTGGATGTGCAGTTTTTGCCGGACGTAGAAGTGCCCTGCCCGGACTGCGGCGGTTCGCGTTACAGCCGGGAAGCGGCGGCAGTGAAGCTGCCCACGGCGAACGGCGAACCAGCCTCCATGGCCGACCTGATGGACATGGATGTGTCCACTGCATTGGAAGCCTGTGCGGACTGCAAGCTTGTGCGCCAGCGCCTGCAGGTACTGAAAGAATTGGGCCTTGGCTACCTGACCCTTGGCGAGGAGACACCCAGCCTTTCCGGCGGCGAAGCCCAGCGGCTGAAGCTTGCCAGCGAGATGGGCAAGGGGCAGGCAGACAGTGTGTTCGTGTTCGATGAACCAACCATCGGCCTGCATCCGCTGGATGTACAGACCCTGCTGGGTGTGTTCCAGAAGCTGATCGGGAACGGTGCCACCGTGGTGGTCATTGAGCATGATCTGGATGTGATCCGCAATGCGGATTACCTTGTGGATATGGGGCCGGGCGGCGGCGATGCCGGCGGACGCATCGTGGCGGCAGGTACGCCGGAACAGGTAAGACAGAACCCGGAGAGCATCACCGGGCGGTATATCTGATAGAAAAAGCAACGCCCGCCGGGTCTCCCCGGCGGGCGTTCTCTGTACGGCGATAAAACTTACCGCTTGATATCGTAGTTCATGTTCATCAGGTTGCGGATAGTGCTCACATCATCGGTGATGTTGGCATCGCCGTGGATGGTGTGCTTGATGGCACTGCTTGCCACCGCAAAGTTGATCATATCCATGGCTCTGTAGTTGTGCAGCATGGCGTAGATCAGGCCGCTGGCAAAGGCATCGCCGCCGCCCACGCGGTCAAGGATATTAAAGGTGAACAGCTTGCTCTCGAAGGTGTGGCCGTCGTACCACATGAAGGCCTTCAGGCTGTTCTCGCTGCCGCTGTGCGCATAACGCACATGGCGGGCAATGCACTTGAGGTTGGGATACCGCTCGATGAAGTGCTGGAAAATCTCGTCCTGCTGCTCATAGCTGGGCTGCAGAGGCACGCCGTCCTTCCAGTCGCCCTTGGAGTGGTCGCTCTCATCCTTCCACAGGTGGTACGGCTCAATGCCAAGCAGCACATCCACATAGGGCAGGCACTCGGTGCAGAAATCGCGGGCTTCTTCCCAGCTCCACAGGGTGGAGCGGAAATTGCCGTCGAAGCTGACGGTCAGGCCCTTGTTTTTGGCGACCTTGAGCATATCCAGAATGAGGGTGCGGCAGTTGGGTGCCAGTGCCGGGGTGATGCCGCTCAGGTGCAGCCAGTCGTAGCCGTCCAGCAAAGCATCCAGATCCACCTGCGAGAAATCGTACTCGGTAATGGCACTGTGCTTGCGGTCATAGATGACCTTGGACGGGCGGATGCCGTAGCCGGTCTCCAGGTAATAAGTACCCAGACGGTTGGAAGGAGTCTCGTTCGGCTCGGTCAGGATCATAGGGGTGCAGTGCACGTCGTTGGAACGCAGCCAGCGCACGGCGCTCTTGCCCAGACTGTTGTTGGGCACCACGCTGAAGAAGGTGCTGTCCACACCAAGATTCGCCAGTGCCAGTGCAATGTTGGCCTCGCTGCCGCCGTAGCTGGCCTCAAAGCCGGATGCCATACGGATCTTCTCGTAGTTCGGCGGGGTCAGGCGCAGCATGATCTCACCGCAGGTGATGAATTTCTGGCCGGTGGTATCGTTGCCAAGGATCGGGTTGAAATGTTCCATAACGCTCCTCCTGATATTTACAGCTCATCAGAGTTCTGTTAACACATCGTTGTATCCATTATAATCCGGCCCGGATGGGATTGCAAGCACTTCCGCGGGGATGCAAGAGAAAATAATCGGCCTTTTTTGGGAGATTTGACGAATTCATACCCCTGTCAAATCGAAAGAAGGCGTATACTCTTCCTTTGCGCTGCTCTTCTGCTGCATGTAGCCCTGCGCCAGTCCCTTGTCCATGGCATAGTTGACCACCCGGCGGTATTCATAGGTGGTAATGCGCCGTCCGATGCCGTGCTCTGCGGCTTTGTAAAACGGTGTGTACTGGCTCATGACGCTGGGAATAAAGCATCCGGGGTCTGCATCGTTCCACGCGGCCATCTGGTCAAGCACCGCAAAGCTGTCGTCAACATGGCCGGGCAGGGCAAGGTGCCGCAGAATGACCCCCTTTTGCAGGATGCCCTCTGCATTGAACACCGGGTGCCCGGCCTGTGCCATCATGGCTTCAATGGCGGGCTTTGCCTGCGCAAAATAGTCCGGTGCAGAGGAAAGCTTTGCCGAGAGGGCGGAGGAAACGTATTTCAGGTCGGCCAGCCAGATGTCGATGTATCCGCGCCATGCTTCCACGCTTTCCACCGTTTCGTAGCCGCCGGTGTTGCATACGATGGGCAGATGCAGGCCCTTAGCCCGGGCAATATCCAGCGCGGCAATGATCCAGGGCCGCCACTGGCCGGGCGTGACCAGATTGATGTTGTTGGCACCCTGCTCCTGCAGATTCAGGAAAATCTCTGCCAGATGTTCCACGCTGATCTCCTTGCCAAGGCCCTCGGCGCTGATGGGATAGTTCTGGCAGAAGCAGCATTTGAGGGTGCAGCCGGAAAAGAACACCGTGCCGCTGCCCTTTGTGCCGCTGATGCATGGCTCCTCCCAGTAGTGCAGGGCAGCGCGGGCTGCTTTTAAGGTGCCGCCCGCGCCGCAGAAACCGGTGCGCCCGGCAGCACGGTCGGCCCCGCACCGGCGCGGGCAGAGGATGCAGGAAGAGGGAACGGAGACGAAATCGCTTTTCGGCATAATATCCAAAGTCCTTTGCTGAAAGTTTGTCAGCCCCAGTATACCACTTTTCGCCCCGGACGTGCTATACTATAAGATAAGGAAAAAATAATACATATGGAAAGCAACATCTTTGCAAGGTTCGTGTGGCGGACTGCGGCGGAGAGAACGTTGTGATGGAGGAGACCATGCGCACCGAAACCGATGAGATCCGCGATAATCTCAAGTACCTGACCCTGCTCTCGCGGGATTATCCTTCGCAGGCGGCGGCAGCCAGTGAGATCATCAGCACGCAGGCACTGCTCAAGCTGCCCAAGGGTACCGAGCACTTCATGAGCGACCTGCACGGCGAGAATGAAGCTTTTGTGCATATTCTGAATTCCGCTTCCGGTGTCATTCGCGAAAAGGTGGATCAGGTGCTGGGCGATACCGTGCCGAAGCATACCCGCGCCGAGCTTGCAACGCTGATCTATTACCCAAACGAAAAGCTGCCCCAGCTCAAGGCACGCTGTACCAGCGAGGAAGCGCTGGATCAGTGGTACACCGAAACGCTGCTGAGTCTCATTGATATCTGCCGTCTGGTGTCCTCCAAGCATACCCGCGACCATGTGCGCAGATGCCTGCCTGCCAGCTGCGGCTACATTCTGGACGAGCTGCTCCACGCCCATTTTGAGGATCACGACAAGGATCTGTACTACGGCCAGATCGTGGGCAGCATCATTGAAAATGGCCGCGCCGACCGCTTTATCGTGCGGCTGTGCGAGCTGATCAAGCATCTGGCAGTGGACAAGCTGCACATCGTGGGCGACCTGTTCGACCGCGGCCCACGCCCGGATATCATCCTCGATCTGCTCATGCGCCACCACAATGTGGATATCCAGTGGGGCAACCACGATGTAGTATGGATGGGTGCCGCTGCGGGCAGCCCCATCTGCATCTGCACGGTGCTCAAGACCACGCTGGCTTATCATAACCACGGAATGCTGGAGGACTGCTACGGCATCAACCTGCGCCATCTGCAGCGCATGGCCGAGCAGTTCTACGGCAATGATGATCTTTCCATCTGGATGCCTCATACCGATGCGGCCCGCGGCCCCTACACCAGGGGAATGCTGCACCGCTGTGCTGTGATGCACAAGGCCATCAGCATTCTGATGTTCAAGCTGGAGTGCCATGTCATTGACCGCAACCCGGACTTCCAGATGCAGGAGCGAGATTATCTGCGCCGCATCGACTGGGAAAAGCACACGGTAAAGATCGGCGAAAAGGAGTATCCTCTGCGGGATACCTCGTTCCCAACGGTGGACCCCGCCGACCCGACCGCACTGCACCCGGATGAACAGCTGGTGCTGCACAAGCTGGTGCAGTCCTTCCGCCAGAGCGAAAAACTGCAGCAGCATGTGGAATTTCTCTATGCAAAGGGCAGCGTGTACCACATTGAGAACGGCAACCTGCTCTACCATGGCGCTGTGCCCATGACCAGCCGCGGCACCTTTGCCATGGAGCACTTTGAGGGCCACCGCTACTCCGGCCGCGCACTGATGGACTACTGTGATGCCCGCGCCCGCCGGGGCTACTATGCGCCGGAAGGCAGCGCTGCCCGCCAGAGCGGACAGGATTTTTTGTGGTATCTGTGGTGCGGCAAGCTTTCGCCGCTGTTTGGCCGCAGTGCCATGACCACCTTCGAGCGGCTCTATGTAGAGGACGCTTCCACCCACACCGAGGTGAAGGACCCCTATTATACATGGTATAACGATGAGGCCGTCTGCCGCCGCATTCTGGCCGAGTTTGGCCTGCCCGGTGCCAGCCACATCGTCAACGGCCACGTGCCGGTGCGGGAAAAGAACGGCGAAAGCCCCATCAAGGGCGGCGGACGGCTGGTGGTGATCGACGGCGGTTTCTGCCGTGCCTACCACGAAAAGACCGGCATTGCAGGCTACACGCTGGTGTATTCCAGCCGCACCATGTCCCTGCGCACCCATCAGCCCTTTGAAAGTGCCGAGAAAGCGGTGAAGGATAATCTGGATATCATTTCCCAGAAAAACATTCTGGAGACCGAAAATCATCGCATTCTCGTGGAGGACACCGACGAGGGCGAGGTGCTGCGGGAGCGTGTGCACGACCTCAAGCAGCTGGTGGCTGCCTACCAGCTGGGCTGGATCACTGAGACTCGGTGCGAAGACCACATCTGGTAAAGAAAGCGCAACAGCAATGTATCTGGTTTTTGTAAAATACCTGAAAAAGAAATCAAAATTTTGGAATATCCTGCGCGAAAATGGGCAAAACAGAAAATAATAAAACAACACCAAACGGGGCTTTGCTTTTTTGTGAAAGTTGTGTATAATAAGATAGCTGTACGTGTACGGCCTTATGGCCCATGCACATCAGGCAGCTTTTATGGAAAATGCTTTCAGGAACCTTAACAGGCCTGCGGCTGCGGGCCTCCGACAAGGAGATCATAAAATTGGAGAAATTTGTTATTACGGGCGGCAAGCCCCTGCACGGCGAAGTTACCATTTCGGGTGCCAAAAATGCGGCAGTGGGCGTCCTGCCTGCAACCATTCTGGCAGCGGATGTCTGTGTGATCGAGAATCTGCCGGATATCAGTGATGTGGCGGTGAGCCTGAAGATCCTCAGCGTTCTGGGTGCACAGATCAAAATGATCAACCGCAACACCTACGAGATCGACACCACCCATCTGAACGGCACCAACGTCCCGGACGACCTGTCCCGCCAGATGCGCGCCAGCTACTACTTTCTGGGCGCACTGCTGTCCCGTTTTGGCAAGGCTCAGGTGGCCATGCCCGGCGGCTGCAACCTCGGCCCCCGCCCCATTGACCAGCACCTGAAGGTGTTCAGTGCTCTGGGCGCAGAGGACAGCGTGGACTACGGCATGATCACCGTGCGCGCCAAGGAGATGAACGGTGCACACATCTTCTTTGATAAGGTCAGCGTGGGCGCTACCATGAACGGTATGCTCTCCGCTGTAATGGCCAAGGGCCAGACCATTCTGGAAAACTGTGCCAAGGAACCCCATGTGGTGGATCTGGCAAACTTCCTGAATATGTGCGGTGCGAACATCCGCGGCGCAGGCACCGATGTGATCAAGGTGCGCGGCGTGGAAAAGATGCACGGCTGCACCTACAGCATCATCCCGGATCAGATCGAGGCTGGCAGCTACATGGTGGCTGCTGCTGCCACCGGCGGCGATGTTCTGGTGAAGAACGTCACCCCCAAGCATTTGGAACCCATTACCGAAAAGCTGCGCCGTGCAGGCGTGGAGGTGGAAGAATTTGACGATGCTGTGCGTGTGCGCCGCACCGGCGATATTCTGCCGCTGAAGATCAACACGATGCCGCATCCCGGCTTTCCCACCGACATGCAGCCCCTGATGGGCGTGCTGCTGAGCGTGGCCAAGGGTACCAGCACCGTGACCGAGAGCGTGTGGGACAACCGCTTCCGCTATGTGGACGAGCTGCGCAAGATGGGTGCCAACGTGCAGGTGGACGGTCAGGTGGCTGTGTTTGAGGGCGTGGATAAGCTCACCCCTGCACCGCTGCGCGCACTGGATCTGCGTGCAGGCGCTGCCATGGTGGTGGCTGCGCTGATAGCAGACGGCACCAGTGAGATCGAGGAGATCGGCCACATCGAGCGCGGCTACGAGAATATCGTGGAAAAGCTGCGCGGTCTGGGTGCAGACATCAGCAAGGTGGAGCGTATGCCCGCTGCACTGGATCAGGCACTGTAACTTATAAAAAGCAAACAGCCTGCTGCATATGCGGCGGGCTGTTTTTGAGTGTATCAGAGGTTTTTCATGGCAGAATTCATCTCGTTATATTCGGGTTCCTCCGGCAACAGCAGTGTGGTGCGCTGCGGGCAGCGGTATCTCATTGTGGATATGGGCAAGGGCGTGCGCACTACCTCGGCGGCGCTCAAGGCGCTGGGCCTTGCCGTCAGTGACTGCGACGGCATCCTTGTCACCCACGAGCACAGCGACCATGTGAAGGGGCTTTCCACCTTCCTCAAAAAGAACACGCTGCCGGTGTACGGTGCAGCGGAAACGCTGGATTTTCTGGACAGCAACGGCATCGTACCGGCCAGCTGTGAGCTGCACGAGCTGGAAGGCAGGGAAGAGGATGTGGGCGCGTTTGGCGTGCAGAGCTTTCCCACCAGCCACGATGTGCCCTGTGTGGGCTACCGCATCCACACCCCGGACGGCAAGACCATGACCATTGCAACCGACCTTGGCGTGCTCACGCCGCCGGTGCACGAGGCGCTTTCCGGCTGCGACCTTGTGGCACTGGAGAGCAACTACGACCTGCACATGCTGCGCAGCGGGCCGTACCCCTATTACTTACGGGCACGCATTGAAAGCACCCGGGGCCACCTCTCCAACGACGAGTGCTCGGCAAAGCTGCTGGAACTCATTCAGGAAGGGTGCAAAAAGTTTGCGCTGTGCCATCTTTCGCAGGAGAACAACACGCCTGCGCTTGCCCTGCAGACCGTGTTCAACACGCTGGGCGCGGCGGGCGTTGTGCCGGAGAAGGACTGCATCGTGCAGGCACAGCGCCGCAACGAAATGAGTCCTGTATTAGAGTTTTGAATAAAACAAACGGCAATGCAAATGCATTGCCGTTTGTTTTATTCAGCTGCTTTCTGTGTGCGGATGTCATCGCCTGCAAAAAGGCAGGGGACAAAGGCAGAAAGGCGGCTGGAAATTTTTTCGGTATACAGCTTTTCCAGCAGAGCACCGTCAGTGATGTTGGTGGTGACGATGGTGGGCAGCTTTGCACCCAGCCGGTTGTTGAGCAGACTGTACAGGCTGCTGATGAGGAAGGCGGAGTTGAACTCCGAGCCAAGATCATCCAGAATGAGCAGATCGGCCCCGGCAGCGGTCTGCATCAGCGTTTCCTCCTCGCCTGCCGGGTCTGCACCAAAGTGCAGCCCTTCCAGCTTGGAGAAAAAGTCCGGGCTGGAAACATAGATCACATCGTAGCCCTTTTCCAGCACGATGCCCGCAATGGCAAGGGCCGCATGGGTCTTGCCAAGGCCCGCATTGCCAAACAGCATCAGGCTCTCGCTGTGGTGGTCAAACTCTTCCGCGTAGCTGCGCAGGTCTGCCAGCATATCGGCCATGTAAGGGCGGATGGAACCGCCCACCTTTTCATCGGCACGGTTCGGGTAATAGCGCAGCTCCATGGTGTCAAAGCTTGCAATGGACAGGCTGGACAGCGCTTCGATCTCCTTGCGGCGCAGCTGCTGCATCACCTTGTGCACGCACTCACAGGTGCGGCCATTCACGCTGCCGGTGTCCTGACATTTGGGGCAGACAAAGCGCGGCTCCAGTGCATCAGCGGGCCGTCCGCTTTGTGCCAGCAGGGCGGTCAGCTTCTGCTTTGCACCGGCAAGGGCGGCGGCAGCTTCGGTGCGGTCCTTGCCCGCAGCACCGGCCAGTGCGCAGCGGATGCCCCGCACCCGCACCTCTTCTTCTGCATGGCGCAGGGCGGGAATGGCGGCTTCGGCTTCGGCGCGGGCATCCTCGGCTCTGGCTCTGGCCATCTGCCGCCGGGCGGCCACGGTGCGCATGGCTTCCTGATACAGTTCGTTTTTGGTACGCATGGCTCCTCCTTATTCCGGCTTCTTTTTCAACGGACGGCGGCGGGCAGCGTTCTTGAGGAAATCGTTGCCGCTGGGGGCTTCGCGGTCTACCCGGAGGTTCCGGCTTGCGCCTGCAGCAGCCACCGGGCTGCGCACATCGTGCACGGTGCGCAGGCCCTTGGCGTTCCATGTTTTGAGGATACTGTTCCAGTACCACAGGTCGCGCTTGGCCCCGGCCTGCACGGCAGCTTCCTGCACCATGGCATCGTCGTAGCCGTAAACCTCGTACCAGCGTGCAATGGCCTTGCGCCCGCCAAGGGTCAGCTCGCTTTCCGGGATATTCAGAAGGCCGCTGACATACTGCTCGCGGCTCTGGCGCAGTGCCAGCAGTTTGAGGTGGGCATCGGCCTGCTCACCGGTCTCCACGCCCTCGGTGCGCCACACCTTCAGCTCATGCACTACGGCGGCCATGGTGCTGCGGCCGGTGCTGGCAACGTAGGCGGTGCACAGCATCACGGTCTCCGGCGCAAAGCCCTCCTGCATATAAAGGTTGACCAGCTTTTCCATCTCCCTGTGGGTCAGCGGACGGGCAAAGCCGGTCTGTGCGCAGTCGATCAGGCTGGAGATCATGGGGTCGGTGCGGCTGGCCGCAGCGATCTCGGCCCAGGTCATGGGTGCGGGGGCGCTGGGTTCCTCGCCCGGTGCGCCGTTCTCTTCGTACCGCTCCAGCAGGCCAGCGCCTGCCCAGAAGGAGAGGGCGCTCTCGGCGCTGATGCGGCTGCGCAGCTTGAGGTCGGCACAGATCTTGTCCGGGTCGGTGATGCCGGTCGCCAGCACATACAGAGCCACGCGCACATTGTATTCTTCGGCGATGCCCAGTTTGGAAAACACCAGCTGCGGCACTGCAATGGTATCGCCCTTGAGTTCTTTTAAACGATAGATCATGTTTTATTCCTTCGGCTTGTCCGGCTCGGCTTCGGCAGCAGGCGGCTCCCACGGGTCGCTGTCCATCATGCTGGGGCAGTTTTTCCAGCGGTCAGGATCGGCATTGAACGCGTCCTGTAAAAAAGCGGCTGTGGCCTCCCGGCCCTCGTCGGTGAGCGGAAACACCTTCTGCACCCGCAGGGCAGGGTCGGTCTTTTCAATGGTCCAGGGGTCCGGCCAGTAGTCCACGGTGAGGATGCTTTCCTCCTTTGCGGCACCCTCGCCGCCGTCCGGGTCCGGCACGGTGCGCTTGCCGGGGATCATCCGGTATCGCAGGCCGTATTCGTTGCCGCTGTAGGAATTTTTGCATTTGAAGTAATGCAGCAGGGGAACAAAGATCATGGCAGAGTCCTTTCGTATTTTGCAGGGAGCGGCTGTAAGCAAAAACGGCAAACCGATATTCCACGGTTTGCCGTTTGTTTTTGGAGCAGGGTACGGGACCCGAACCCGCCGCCTGCTGCTTGGGAAGCAGCCGCTCTACCGGATGAGCTAACCCTGCAAGTTGCTCATTTATTGTAGCAAAGAGGGACGGGATTGTCAAGGGCCGGAGAATGTCAGTTTTTCTGGGCATCGGTCAGGTCCAGCACCGGCGTGAAGGGGTCGAACACAAGGCCGGTGATGCCGTCCGCCACCAGCAGACGCCTGTTCTGGCCCAGCAGCGGCACCACGGCGCAGCCTTCCAGCAGCTGGCGCTCACAATCGGCCAGCAGGGCACAGCGGGCGCTGCCGGTCTGCTGGGCACTCTCGGCCAGACGCTGAGAGTAGATGGGGTCGGACCAGCCGGTCAGGCCGCCGCCCTCGGCCGTGAACTGCTGCAGCATCTGGTATACGCTGCCGCCTTCGGCGCGGATGGGAGCCAGCGCAATGGTGTAGCTGCCCGCTGCAAGGCGTTTGTCGAACTCCTCCTGCGGAACCTCTTCCACCGAGAAGAAAAGGGAGCAGTCCTTCTGCCATGCGCCGTTGATCTGCTCGGCCAGTTCGGTCAGGCCAGCTTCCTTCGGCAGCAGGATGGTCACGCCGGAAAAATCCGAGCTGGCCATGCCCTGCCGTGCATTCAGGTACAATGTACGGGGGTCGGTGATGGTGGGCAGCGGGTTCCTGGCAGACTTGCGGTAATCGATGCCGTCCACGGAAAGGCCGGTGGGCACAAGACCCTCGGCAGCGGTGTACAGACCGGAAGAGGGCACATCCACATTCTCCCGGGCGATGCCGGCAAGCGCCTGCCGCAGTTCCTGATCGGCAAACACAGAATCTTCGGCGCTGTTGAACAGCAGTGCCCAGGTGGTGTCGGAGTAATCCACCGACTGCAGCGAGGTATCCTCACCGGTGTCGTCCAGCGCGGCGGAGCATTTTTCGTCTGCAATGAGCTGGGCGGCGCTCTTGCCGGTGCTGCCGGTGTTCTGCACCAGACGCAGGCTGCCGATCATGGGGGAGGAGACATCCCGGCGCAGGAACAGGCCGCTGGCCGTCCAGTTGTAAAGATAGAAGCTGCCGCTGGAAAGGGTGGTCTTGGCGGTCAGGCCGTAGGTGCCGCGGGTGCTCTCAAAAAATGCTTCATCGCAGGGCATGGCACCGGGCAGGGTGAGCTTGGCAAGGAAGTTGTCGTCCCTTTCACTCAGGCGGAACACCAGCGTCAGCGGGCCGGCGGCCGAAACGCCCAGCGTGCTGGCATCGGCTGTACCAGCCAGCACGGCAGCACTGTTCTCAAGGGCGGCAAACTCCACGGCATAAGGGGAATTTGTCTGCGGCTGGAATATGCGCCGGAATGCAAACACAAAGTCCTCGGCAGTGATGGTGTGATCCGTGGAAGCGCCCTTGACGGCCTTGTAGGTCAGGCCGTCCTTGATCTGGAAGGTGTAGGTCTTGCCATCGGAGGAGATCGTCCAGTTCTCGGACAGATCGGGCACGATCTCGCCATCTGCTTTTTTGCGGACAAGCCCGCTGTAAAGGTTCTCGCAGGCGATCACGTCCGGGGCAGCAGAAGCCACCTGCGGGTCGAGGTTTGCGGGAATGGTATCCACGAACCATGTAAAGCTTGGCGCACTGGAACTGCTGCCGCAGCCGGTGAGCGCAAGCAGGAACGCAGCAGCAAGCACTGCTGCGGTAATACGGAAGAACTGTTTCAAGGAGATGACCTCATTCTATGGTATTTGCGAAAAAAGGCTTCTTGTATACAAAAAGAACTCTACTTCGACAAGTGTAGCAGAAACAGCGGCAAAATACAATTGCAGAATTGTGAATTTACCTTGCTTTTTGGGGCAAAAAGGGTGTTTTTCCGTTGCCAATTGCGGCTAAATGGACTATAATGGTACAGCGAAACATCTCTGCACCCGTTTTGAGGTGCGTTCTGAATACGATATTATGGAGGAGGAACTGTTTTTATGCAGAAGGATCAGCAGAAACTGATGGAACTCATCAAAGGCAAAAAAGTGGCCTTTATTGGTGCCGGTGTCAGCCACAAGACCCTGATCAAGGAGTTTGTGGAGCTGGGTGCCCATGTGACCCTGTGCGACCAGAAAAAGAGCGTGGAGGACTTTGGCGATTACGCTG
>ENA-OWRC01001808-OWRC01001808.1-human-gut-metagenome-genome-assembly--contig:-NODE-1808-length-19316-cov-4.107523_pt1 | contig 19316 bp, 13 predicted proteins | sample MGYA00248268_ERZ651895 | MGnify/ENA primary metagenome ERZ651895 (study PRJEB26924, sample SAMEA4378242) | human gut metagenome | biome: human gut; feature: human-associated habitat; material: faeces...
AACAACGGTCAGACAAGTGATGACTGGATCTACGATCTGACCAAAGAATACAACAGTGCAGTTGGTCTGAAACCGGAAGAGCATGTAAGATACGGTAATCTGGTAATCAACAAGGAACTGGTAGATCACAATGCTACCTTCGGTAACAATGCAACCTTCGTATTCCAGATTGATATTACAACGCTTGATAAGAAGACCGAAACCAGAATCGAAGAGCTTACCTTCGATGCAGCAGGTAGCGATTCTGTAACGATTGAAAAAATTCCTGCAGGATCTACTGTAACTGTAAAAGAGATTTACAGCGGTGCAAGCTACAAGCTCACTTCTCAAAATGATGTGACAGCTACCATCGTTGCCAATGATGAAAAAGAAGCAGGTCAGGCAGGCGAGACAGCAGAGGTTTCATTTATCAACAAACACGACGGACGTACCAATGGCGGATACGGCATAAGAAATAATTTCAAACTCGATGAAACTGATCAGTATCAGCACATCAAAAAAGCAGCCACAAATTAGAAAGGGGGAATCGGAATGAGAAAGTTACATAAAAAACCGCTAATCATGGCAGCAGCAACACTTGCTCTTACCGGAACCCTGGCAGTTGGAAGCGCGATGGCGTATTTTACAACTTATTCGACAGCCGGTGGCGGTGTGAAAATGAATATGGGATTTACTGAGACAGTCCCGATAGAAGACGTTGATGAAAACGGAAAGCACATTACAATTAAAAATACCGGTGATTATGACTGTTTCGTAAGAGTCAAAGCATTTGCACCGGTAGAGCTTACTTATAACGCACCAGACGGCGGATGGACAGCAGGTGATGAGGGCTACTGGTATTACGACGATGTCCTTCCGGCAGGCAAGACAACCGAACAGGAACTCAATATCACTTATAAGTTCCCGGAAGGGGATGACAAACCGGAAGAATTTAACATCGTAGTTATCCAGGAATGTACACCGGTTCTTTATAACGAAGACGGCAGTGCATACGCCGACTGGAACCACGTAATCACAGACGACAGCACACAGACGACAGAGTAGGAGGTAATGAGAATGAAAAAGAAAAAGAAATCATTTCCAAAGAAACCTGCCCTGATCCTGACAGCCGCAGCACTCCTGCTGGTTGGAAGCACTGTCGGCAGTACACGCGCCGCACTTACTTACTACAGTGAGAACTATTCTGCACAGATGAATATGCAGAGCATCGGCGTATCTCTTCTGGAAAATGACAAAGTAGTCAGCAGCCGGGATTATGTATCGAACAATGAATGGAAGGGAACCTCAGAGGGCGAGCTTCTCACAGATCTTCTCGGAAAGGATGATACATTTACACCGGGCAAAAAATATAACGAAGCAATCAACGTCAAGAACAGCGGTACGATCGACACCTTTGTACGTGTGATCATCACAAAGAGCTGGCAGGACAAAGAAGGAAAGAAGAATACCACTCTTTCCCCGGATCTGATCGAACTGAATTTCCTGACAGACAATGGATGGCAAATTGCAAAAGATCAGTCCACCACAGAACGTACCGTTCTTTATTACACAAAGGCAGTCGCAACAGGAGATTCGACACCAGCATTATCTGATACCATTCGGATTAATCCGTCGATTGCAAAGGATGTTACAAAGCATGTAGATGGCTACACTATTACTTATACTTACAAGTATGACGGCTACACTTTCCACGTTGACGCAGAGGTGGATGCAGTTCAGACACACAACGCAAAGGACGCGATCAAGAGTGCCTGGGGCGTGGATGTGAATGTATCAGACGACGAAACAACAATGAGCTTACAGTAGGGAGGTACAGAGTATGAAAAAGAAAATTTTGTGCCTCGCCATGACAGTGATAATGGCAGCAGGGGTACACACAACTGCATTTGCAAAGGATTATCAGGGAGCCGACGGATGGCAGGTTAATTTCACCGGCGGCAAGATGGAAAGTAATTTTAAAAGCTCCGATGTGACTGACGAGCTGGCAAATATCCAGCCGGGCGACAGCATCGAGTTCAAGGTTCAGCTTAAGAACTCCAACAGTACGGATACCGACTGGTACATGACCAATGAAGTGATCCAGACACTGGAGGATGCACAGTCTTCCGCAGAAGGTGGTGCTTACGAATACAAGCTGACCTATGTTGGAAGTGACAATGCCGAAAAGGTACTCTACGACAGCTCAACTGTCGGAGGGGAAGGTGCTTCCAAAGCAGGAGAAGGTCTGAAGCAGATCGATAGCTCAACCCAAGAATATTTCTACCTCGGAAGACTTGCTTCCAATAATACCGGAACGGTACACCTTACCGTCGGTGTTGAAGGTGAGACACAGGGCAACGGTTATCAGCTCACACTCGCAAAGCTCCGCATGAACTTTGCAGTAGAAAAGGTTTCAGCCGGCAAAACCATCACCAAGAATAAGATTGTTAAGACAACCAACACCGTTAAGACCGGTGATACCGCAAGAGTTCTTCTCTTCTGTGTGCTTGCACTCATCAGTGGACTGATCCTTCTTGCATATGGTATCTACACACTCAATAAGAACACAAAAAGACGCAGACAGAAAGGAGAGTAAGCAGATGAAAAAATGGAAAAGATTACTGGTTTCTCTTCTGACTGTATCCATGACACTCGGTGCATCCACAATGAGCGTTATGGCAGATGATACTACACCGTATACCTACAAGGTAACATTATCCGCAGGTAACAAAGGAACAATTAACGGACATAACAAGATCGAGCGGGCAAACATTGCTTCCGGTTCTACCGTTACTTTCAATCTGAATGACATCCAGGTAACAGACGACAAGTATTATGTCAAAGGAATCCGTCTCAGCGGACGTGACAATGACGAAGCACTTGCGGCTCCTTCCTTTACCGTTGATAAAGATACTGACTATGTAGTCGCTTACGGAATCAAAGGCAACATGGTTGCCTATACCGTAAATTATCAGGATGCATCCGGTAAATCACTTGCAGAGAGCCAGACCTTCTACGGAAACGTCGGCGACAAGCCGGTCGTTGCTTACCGTTACGTTGAAAATTATATTCCGGATGCTCTTGCACTTACCAAGACTTTGAGTGATAATGAATCTGAGAATGTATTTACGTTTACCTACACACCGGGAGCTACAGACCGTATCGTTGAGACAACAACTACCGTCACAACAACAGTTCCTGGAACCGCAACTCCTGCCGGTGCAGCAGGTACAACCGGAGCTGCCGGTACAACAGGTGCAGCCGCCGGTACTGGTACAGGTACTACAGCGGGTGGTACTGCAGCAGGTGGCACTACAGCAGGTGGCACTACAGCGGGTGGTACTACAACAGGCGGTACTGCAGGTGGTACAACGAATGCAGACAATTCTCAGGATACGACAGACGATACGACCACCGCACCGGATGAACAGACACCAAAGTCTCTGGTAGATCTGGATGATGAAGACACTCCAAAAGGAAATATCGATGCGAAAGACAAGACGAGCAAAACTCCGATCGCAGCAGGGATCGGCATTATCGTTGTTGCGGTAGCAGCTCTCGCAGGACTGATCGTATTCTTGAAAAAACGTGCAAAATAAAAAAAGCGCGGCACTAAAGGAGAAGTCTTTTTTGAAGAGAACGAAGAAAAAGAAAAGCCCGGTGGCTGCATTTTGCAGTGCACTGGGCACTGTTTTACTGACAGTACTGATTCTTGCCTGTATTCCGCTGACGCTTCCGAAAGCTTTTGGTTTTCAGATATACACCGTGATCAGTGGGAGCATGGAACCGGCGATCCCGACGGGAAGCCTGGTCTATGTCCGGTATGAAGAACCAGACACGATAGTCAAAGATGATGTCATTGCTTTTTACAGCAACAATGCAGACGGCTCGATCATCACCCACCGTGTAGTATCCAACAGCCCGGCGATGGGACAGTTTATCACCAAAGGGGATGCCAATGAGGAAAAAGATATGAATCCGATCCCTTACAACAACTACATCGGAAAAGTAAAGCTTTCTGTTCCGGTTGTCGGCGGTATCGCACAGGCTGCAACCGGCACTGCCGGAAAGATTGCCGCCGCATCCATCATCGGTCTTGCTGTGATTCTTGAAATCGTTGCTGCCATGCTTGACAGACGCGATGACGAAGACGAATAAGAGAGAACGTTTTTCATTTTAGCTTGCTAAAGTGTGAAACATTTGCTAAAATAATATCAGATTGTATTGTCAGAAGAAGATGGGGGAATTTCACAATTCTCCCATTTGTCATATATTGAAAAGAATGGAGAGGTGAACGGATTGTTATCCAACCAGATTTTACAGAGAACAATCAATGAAATAGGGGATATCATCGAGTGTAACTGTTCCATCTGGAACACAGACGGAGTGATGCTCGCAGCTGTAGGTAAGGAGAAGCCTGCAGTAAAAAAAGCTGTCTGCTCATTTTTAAAAGAACTGGAGGTTACCGGCGTATCGGAGGAACACCTGGATGAATGCTATGGTCTGTTTCCGGTTTATGATGATGATGAACTGACTTATATTTTCGTGATCGAGCACAATAATGAGATTGATGTGCATACCAGCGGACGCTTAAGTGTCTGCCAGCTGGAGAGCCTTTTAAGATCCGGAAGCGAACGTCTTGACCGTAACCGTTTTATCCAGAACCTGCTCCTGGATAACCTGCTTCTCGTAGATATCTACAATCAGGCGAAAAAGCTTGGTATTACAGTTGAGCAGCGCAGAGTCGTCTATCTGATCGAACCGAAGAATCCGGATGACACGATCGTCCTGGATATGATCCGCGGGATTTATTCCTCGGGAACTGGTGATTTTGTTACTGCCGTAGATGAGGGACATATTATTCTGATCAAATCCCTTGACAGTACGGATGATTATGATACGATCCGTTCGACTGCCGATATGCTGGTGAATGCGATCAACACCGAAGCTATGGTCAATGTCCGGCTTTCCTTCGGAACCATCATTCCCGAGCTCAAAGAGGTCTCACAGTCTTACAAAGAAGCAGGCATGGCTCTGGATGTGGGACGTATCTTCTATCCGGAACGCAATATTTTATCCTACCGCGAACTCGGTATCGGACGGCTGATCCATCAGCTTCCCGTTTCCTTATGCGAGATGTTCCTGGAAGAAGTATTTGCCGGAAATACCGTTGATCAGTTTGACGAAGAAACCTTATCCACAGTTGATAAATTTTTTGAAAACAGCCTGAATATTTCGGAGACAGCGAGACAGCTTTTCGTCCACCGGAATACGCTCGTCTACCGGCTGGAGAAGATCCAGAAGCAGACCGGGCTGGATGTCAGAGTCTTTGAGGACGCCCTGACATTTAAGATTGCTCTGATGGTCGCAGACCACATGAAATTTATAGAAAACAGAAAATAGGAGGACATGATATGGTGAAATTATACGAAGGCGGTGCCTATCTTTTACACGGTACTGAGGTAATTGCAGATGCACCCGATGCACTTGCTGCCGTAAAAAGCAAGACAGGTATTGAGACAACAAAAGAAGCTGCTGCAAAAGAAACAATGGCTTATGGTATCTTAAGTGCGCATAATACTTCCGGTAATATGCAGCAGCTTCAGATCAAATTTGACAAGCTGACTTCGCACGACATTACCTTTGTCGGAATCATCCAGACTGCAAGAGCATCCGGACTGGAGAAATTCCCGATTCCTTATGTTCTGACCAACTGCCATAACTCTCTGTGTGCAGTCGGCGGTACGATCAATGAAGATGACCACATGTTTGGACTGACCTGTGCGAAGAAGTACGGCGGTGTCTATGTTCCGCCTCATCAGGCCGTTATCCACCAGTTTGCCCGTGAAATGCTCGCAGGCGGCGGCAAGATGATCCTTGGTTCTGACAGCCACACCCGTTATGGTGCACTCGGTACCATGGCAATGGGAGAGGGCGGACCGGAACTTGTAAAACAGCTTCTGAACAAGACTTATGATATCAAGATGCCGGGCGTTGTCGGAATCTATCTGGACGGCGAACCGGTGAAAGGTGTCGGACCGCAGGACGTTGCCCTTGCGATCATCGGCGCAACCTTCGGCAATGGCTATGTCAATAACAAGGTCATGGAATTTGTCGGACCTGGCGTTGGCAAATTAAGTGCAGACTTCCGTATCGGAATCGATGTTATGACGACAGAGACAACCTGCCTTTCTTCTATCTGGAGAACCGATGACAAGATCAAAGAGTTCTACGATATCCACGGAAGAAGTGATGACTTCAGGGAACTGGAGCCTGGCGCAGTCGCTTACTATGACGGTCTTGTATACGTCAATTTGAGCGAGATCAAGCCTATGATCGCCATGCCGTTCCATCCGTCCAATGTCTACACCATCGAGGATGTCAATGCCAACCTTGCAGATGTTCTCCACGATGTAGAGCAGCGCGCGCTGGTAAGCCTGGACGGTGCTGTGGATTACTCTCTTCAGGACAAGATCGTAAATGGTAAGCTTTATGTCGATCAGGGTATCATCGCAGGCTGTGCCGGTGGCGGTTTTGAAAATATCTGTGCTGCCGCAGACATCATCCGTGGCAAATACATCGGATCAGATGAATTTACCTTCAGTGTTTACCCGGCAAGTACACCGATCTACATGGAGCTTGTGAAAAATGGTGCGGTTGCTGACCTGATGGAAGCCGGTACGATCGTGAAGACTGCCTTCTGCGGACCGTGCTTCGGTGCAGGGGATACTCCGGCAAACAATGCATTTTCCATCCGTCACTCTACCCGTAACTTCCCGAACCGTGAAGGAAGCAAGCTGCAGAGTGGACAGATCGCATCTGTTGCCCTTATGGATGCACGTTCCATTGCCGCAACTGCTGCGAACAAAGGTTTCCTTACTCCGGCAACAGATTTTGATATTGAATACAAGAACCCGACCTACCACTTTGATTCCAGAATTTACGCCAACCGTGTATTTGACAGCCACGGCGTTGCTGATCCTTCGGTTGAGATCAAATTCGGACCGAACATCAAAGACTGGCCGGCAATGAGCGCTCTTCCTGAGAATCTGATTCTGAAGGTCGTATCTGAGATCCACGATCCGGTTACAACAACAGACGAACTGATCCCGTCCGGCGAGACTTCTTCTTATCGTTCCAACCCGCTTGGACTTGCTGAATTTGCACTTTCCAGAAAGGATCCTGCCTATGTAGGACGCGCGAAAGAGGTCCAGAAAGCCCAGAAAGCGATTGAAGCAGGTACTTGTCCACTGGATGTACTGGATGAATTAAAACCGGTGATGGCAACAATCCAGAAGTCTTATCCGGAAGTCGGCAAAGGAAATATCGGTGTCGGAAGTACCATTTTCGCAGTCAAACCTGGTGATGGTTCTGCCCGCGAGCAGGCTGCTTCCTGCCAGAAGGTCCTCGGCGGCTGGGCGAATATCGCGAATGAGTACGCAACCAAACGTTACCGCTCGAACCTGATTAACTGGGGCATGCTTCCGTTTATTACCGAAGAGGAACACACAAAGCTTTCTTTCAGGAACGGTGACTATCTCTTCGTGCCGGATATCCGCAAAGCAGTAGAAGATAAAGCTTCCACGATCAAGGCTTATGTCGTAGGCGATGATCTGAAGGAGATCGATCTGAAGCTCGGTGATCTGACGGATGCAGAACGTGAGATCATCCTCAAAGGATGTCTGATCAATTATTACAGAGGTTAATTTTTCTCAGACAATGATATGATTTAAAAGGGACGGAAATTTTTCTGTCCCTTTTTGCAACACTTCCGACTTTTTTATACTCTTATATACAAAGAACCGGTTATGAGAGGAGGGCCTTTATGATCGATGCAATTGCATTTAAAGAATTATATAAGACGGTTTATCAGGATCTGTATCGTTTTGCGCTCTGCATGATGCATCATCCGCAGGATGCAGAAGACGCCGTCAGTGAAGCCGTTCTTTCCGCCTATGAGAACATACATAAATTACGCAAAGAAGAAGCATTCCGTTCCTGGATCTTTCAGATTCTGGCAAATGTGTGCCGCCGGAAGTTAAAGAGCCGTGAACGGACCGAGACCGAGCTGAAAGAAGATCATGCTTCTGCCACATACTGTGACGGACTCCGCACAGATGTGGAACGTGCTTTTCTTATTCTCGATGAAGACGATCAGCTGATCATCGGCTTATCCGTCTATGGCGGTTACAACAGTAAAGAGATCGGAAAAATGCTAAGGCTGAACCCGAATACAGTCCGCTCCCGCAGAAAGCGTGCCCTCGAAAAGATGAGCTGGCTTCTGAAAGAGTAGGATAAAAGAGTAATAGGAGGTGTTTCATATGACAGATCACGAAAAAGAAATACTGGATAAAATAAAACAATCTACGGAAAAAACTCCTGTTCCGGAAAGCCTTGCACCGGATCAGATTATGAAAATGCTGGAAGAGCATAACAGCACTCAGGCTTCCGGACATATCCCGAAAAAGCATGGATTTTCCCGCGGCCACCGGATGCGCGGAGGACTTATCGCTGCCGCACTGGTACTGGTTGTCGGCATTGGCGCCCACATCCGCCAGCAGAATCTTTCTTCAGACTCAGCCACTTCTTCCACAAAAGGCAGTTCTTCAATCGGTACATCCTCCGGTAAGCTTGCCTCTTCCGATACTTTAGAAACGGCAACCGATTATGATGAAGTCTACACATACCTGCAATCTTATCAGGATGAGTTGGATTCTTCATCTGTTACCGGTTCAACCGACGGCGGAATTGTCATGTATTCAACTGAAACAGCCGACAATGGTGCACGTACCGATAGTTCCAGCTCCTCTTCGGATTCTTCAACAGCCTCTGCACGTGCTGTGGATACTTCATTTTCCGATACCAACGTCCGAACAGAGAGCGTCGGTGAAGCAGACATTGTAAAAACGGATGGAAGTTATCTTTATACACTGAAAGCAAACTCACAGGAAATTTCCATTGTAGATATCCGGTCTGATCAGATGAAGGTTGTTTCCGGTATTTCGCTGAATGAGAATTTTCAGGCATCCGAATTTTACCTGAGTGACCAGAAGCTTTTTGTCCTTGGCAACATGCAGAACACGCAGGTTGATTCTGACAGTAAAACCTTGTACCGCGGCAGCTGTACCCGTATCCAGACTTATGATCTGGCAGATATCAACAATCCGAAATCCATCGGAACCGTGGATCAGAGTGGTTACTACCGCACTTCACGTTTTAAAGACGGATATCTGTATGTATTCAGCGACTATTATATTTACGATACGATCACCAAAAAAGATTATCCTTCCTATATTCCGCTTGTTGGTGACAATCTTCTGAAGCAGTCGGATATCTATCTCCCGACGAACCATGCAGCAGACCAGTACCTTGTTGTCAGCTCCGTTTCCGCTTCCAGTCCGGATAAGGCAGCAGACCAGAAAGCAGTCATGTCTGAGAATGGCGAAGTCTATGTGAGTGAGAACAACATTTATATTTATGAGTATGCGAACAGCAGTATCCTCGCAGATAATCTTGCGACAAAGAATCAGACGATCCTCCGCAAGCTGTCTTACAATAAAGGAAAACTTTCCGGCTCTGCCCAGGGCAAAGTAAAAGGATATCTGAACGATTCCTTCAGCATTGATGAGTATGACAATACGTTGCGGCTGGTGACAACGGTTACGCATAATGTCGGAAGCTCTTCACAGTCCAATTCAGTCTATGTGCTGGATGCAGATTTGAAAACAATCGGTAAGATCGAGGATCTTGCCAAAAATGAACAGGTCTATTCCGCAAGATTTTTGGGCGATACCGGTTACTTTGTAACTTATGAACAGACAGATCCTTTATTCTCCGTAGACTTTTCCGATCCGGAGAATCCGAAGATCCTTGGCAAGCTGAAAATTCCCGGCTTTTCGGAATACCTGCATTTTTACAGTGATAACCTGCTTCTTGGCATCGGTATGGATACCGATGAAAATGGCATTACAAACGGGGTAAAGATCTCCATGTTTGATATCAGTGATCCTTCGGATGTGAAGGAAGTCAGCAAGTACACACTGGATCAGTACTATTACTCGGATGTTTTTTCTGACTACCGTGCAGCACTGGTTGATCCGGAAAAGAATCTGATCGGCTTTCCGCTTTCCGGATCTGCCAACCAGTATGTGATCCTTTCTTACGATAAAGATCAGGGCTTCCAGGTACAGATGCAGGAGGAAGTCAACGGTAATTCTTATCTTGGAACCCGCGGTGTGTATGCGAACGAAAAGTTCTATGTGATCAATGGAAATGCAATTGAAGCATACCGGATGGGAGACTATGTGAAGATAGATGATCTGCTGCTATAGTGCAGCTTTGCAGAAGGAGCTGCCGCTCCGCATACTTTGTACACCATCCCACCTCATTGTATACACCTAAATCGTATATAATCGAGTAGGCTGACTCCTACTCGATTCTTATACTTTGTACATCATCTCGCTTAACAGCTCGATGATGTACATTCGCCAAATGCAGATCCTTGTGCAAGCACAAATCTGCACTTGGCTCATCGTATACACAAAAACAGGTGCCCACGGGGATATATCACTAAGATATACTTACGTGGACACCTGTTTTATATTTTCATTTACCTGTTATTCCACACCGTTAAAGCAGTAGGTACATACCTGGCATGCATCAATCCCGATTGATTTGATCAGATCATCCAGTCTGTGATAACGAAGGGAAGTGAAATTCTGTCTCTTGCGGATTTCCTCCAGCATTGCTGCATACCGGTCACTGTTCGGATCCGCATATTCACCCAGTACATTGACATCATTGTCGCCTTCCCACTCACGGATGATCCTTCTTGTGATCAAATCCAGATCTGATTTGGAACGGGAGAAGTTCAAATATTTGCATCCGTACAAAAGCGGTGGACATGCCGGGCGGACATGCACTTCTTTTGCGCCACTCTGATACAGGAACTCTGTCGTCTCACGGAGCTGTGTGCCACGCACGATAGAATCATCGATCAGCAGCAGGCTCCTGTCTTCGATCAGACTATGTACCGGGATCAGTTTCATTCTGGCGATCAGATTACGCTGACTCTGTGTTGTCGGCATGAAAGATCTTGGCCAGGTCGGAGTATATTTGATAAATGGTCTTGCATACGGAATACCTGATTCATTTGCATAGCCTATCGCATGAGCGATACCCGAGTCAGGAACTCCTGCAACAATATCTACGTCGATCGAATGGTCATCTCTCTGTGCTAAAAGCTTTCCACAGTTGTAACGCATCTCTTCTACACCAACCCCTTCATAAGAAGAAGTAGGATATCCATAGTATACCCACAGGAACGAACAGATTCTCATCTTTTCACATGCAGGACTTACAGTCTCCACAGATTCCGGTGTCACGTAGACGATTTCCCCAGGTCCCAGCTCTTTGTAATCTGTGTATCCAAGGTTGATATATGCAAAGCTTTCAAAGGAAACGCAGTATGCATTCTCTTTCTTTCCGATCACAACCGGTGTACGTCCGAGAAGGTCTCTGGCTGCATAAATTCCATTCTCTGTCAGAAGCAGAAGCGTCATCGAGCCTTCAACTACTGACTGCACATAACGGATTCCCTCAACAAACGAATCCTTTTTACAGATCAATGCCGCAACCAGCTCTGTAGAATTGATCTGTCCATTGGTCATAGACTGAAAATGTGTATGTCCATTTTCATAAAGATTCCGGATCAGCTGATCCGCATTATTGATCTTACCTACTGTCGTAATTCCAAAGCACCCCATATGCGACTGGATCAGAATTGGCTGTGGATCATAATCTGAAATACATCCAATTCCAATATTTCCATTCATTGTATCAACATCTTTTTCAAATTTTGTACGGAACGGCGAATTTTCAATATTATGAATCGCTCTCTTCCAGCCATCACTTCCGTAAGTAGCCATACCTCCGCGGCGGGTTCCAAGATGCGAATGATAATCTGTTCCATAAAAAAGATCCAGATTACATGCTTCTTTTGATGCAACGCCAAAAAATCCTCCCATATCTGTAGGTCTCCTTTCTTTATCCCAATGCCATAGCCTGTATTTTTCATCTATTTTTTAGTGTATCATGCATTTATGGACGGAAACAATAGCAAAACCCCGAATATATTGCAAATGGCTATAACTATTTCTAATCGTATTTATAATTGTTTGAATTTTCTGATATATATGTTACAATTTTAATTCTTTCTAATTTTATAAAAATTATTTTAAAATTATATTGACAAATAAGTATTTAGGTGTTATTATTAAGTCAATCCAAAAGAAAAGAAGTTCCTGACGAGAAAGGGAATTTCAAAAAGATATTTTTTTAATCTGTTACATAGTTTCATATATACTCGCCAAGAGTATAAGATGAAGAACCAGATCAGAAAAGGGTAACAAGAATAATTGTTATTTGAAGGTTAGAAAGTTTTAAAAAAGCAACTATACATTTTGGTTATGAGCGTTTTGTAAGTGGAGTGTGTAGAGAACAATTTTTAAAATTGATAATTTATAATAATAAGAGAAAATTGATATCTGACTTCTGAACAGAAAAAAGTATAAGAGAAAAAGAATATCCGGATAAAATTTTGGAACGAGAACGAAAGGAAGGAGGCTTTGACCGTTGGATATTTCATCATCTAAAACTCAATATGTTAATGGTATGGCAAATGTAAATTCCTGTGAGATGAGCCTTAACCATAGATTATAATCCGGTAAGAGAAAAGTTAATGATAAAAAAGGTCGGAGTAGTAGATAAACCGGAAGCGATTATAAGATATAAAAGATTCAGCATTTGTTGACATATTGAAGTAAATACCACAGTAATTCAAGATCAGAAGATGTGTAAAGAAACATTCATTGATAAGTAATTTAACAGTGACGAGAAAGCTGATAAATACCAAAATTGGATTACCTGATTATATAAAATAACAAAAGATCAGAATTGATCAGTATCGATTTATGTGATTTCATTTTTATAAAATTTATAAAATCTGAATATCATATGAAATGCTCAAAGAACTTACAGGAATAAGAATTACTTAATTCCTCCGATATAAAAATAAAAATTATAAAATAAAAATTACAATTGAATATTCCGGGACAGCCATTTAAAAGATGGCTGTCTCCTTTTTTTCTGTTACCAGCTCCCAATTTGTGAATTTTTTGTAATATTTTTTTAACATTTCTGAAAAATATCAGCCGTAATTTTTGACATTGACAACGCTCTATGATACACTTAGTAAGTAAAATTATAAGACTTTTGTTTTCCGTTTCTGGTACAAAAGTCAGACTTACTGAGGAAAAGTAAAATAATTAATAATAATCATATGAGGTGAGAAACGTTGGATAAATATGAATATCGCGCAAAGACAGAGCAGATGCTTGCGTATGCCGAACAGAAGTCTTACCAGAAAGCGATGTCGATTGCAGATACGATCGACTGGCGTAAAGTAAAAAATACCGCCATGCTCTCTACCGTAAGCGAAATCTATGAAAATGCGGGGGAACTTGGTAAAGCACGTGATACCTTATTTATTGCGTATGATAAAGCACCTTCCAGCAGAAAGGTTGTATACCGCCTGGGAATTATTTCTCTGAAGCTGGGACATTTCGATGAAGCAGCTGATTGCTACGAAGAATTTGTCAAGCTTGCTCCGAAAGATCCAAACCAGTACATTCTCCGGTATAAGATCTTAAAAGCACAGAAAGCGCCAGTCAAAGAACAGATTGAAGCTCTTGAAGATTTCAAGCATTCTGAATACGTTGAAAAATGGGCATATGAACTTGCCAGATTATACGCTGAAGCCGGTATGACTTCCGAATGTCTTGATGAATGTGATGATCTGATTCTCTGGTTCAGCGAAGGTACTTATGTATACCAGGCAATGGAACTTAAAATGAAATACAAACCGCTGACTCCACTTCAGCAGGAAAAATACGATCATCGAAATGATGGTATCGGCCGTAAGGATTCTTCCAAGAGAAAACCTTCTTTCCGAAAATCCAAAGAACGTCCGGCACCGAATCCACGAATTGCAGACAAGGTCCGCAAAGATGTACATGTCACAGACAGTATTGATCTTCCGGATCTTCCAGAGCCAATGGCCCGGACACATGCTTCCGAACCAGAAGCTGAGTCACAGCCAAAAACCCGGATTCGAAGCACTTCCGATATTTCCACAACCATTTCCGGTGCTTCCCTTTCAGATGCCCTGAAAGCCGGTGTTGCCGTTGCAAGTGGTGCAGTTGCTCCTGAATCTGCTTCAGACGATTCACAGATGACCGGTAAGATGAAGATTGAAGAAATTCTTGCCAACTGGGAAGCAACCCAGCGTGAAAATGCAAAGATTCTTGAAAAGAGCCAGGAGGAAGCTGAGAAAGAAAAAGCCCTGCGCGAGAAGAAGAAAGAAGAAGAAGAGGAAGTTCTTGGAGCTACAAAACCAATCCTTTCTGATGATATCCGCAAACTGATGGAACAGCTTGAAAATGGTGAAGAGCCTGAAATCACCGATGAAGATGCTGAAGATTTCGTTGATGATGAAGAGGATGAAGCGACTGAAAGCCCGGAAGATTCATCCAAAGAAGCTTCAGACACTGACGAGGATGATCCGGAAGAAAATGATTTTGAAGAAATCGTTGACTCCGAAGAAGATGATGAATCGGATGCGGTTTACGATGAAGAAGCTGAATACGAGGATGAGGATGATTCCGAGTATGATGACGACGAGGAATACGAGGATGAAGACGATTCCGAGTATGACGACGACGAGGAATACGAGGATGAAGATGATTCCGAGTATGATGACGACGAAGAATACGAAGATGAGGATGATTCCGAGTATGACGATGAGGAAGAATACGAGGATGAAGACGAAGATGACTACCAGATCGATGATGAATTAGATGAAGATCATAAAGAGGATTTTGATTTTGAAAAAGAATCTGCTCTCGATATCGATGATCATGATTCTGACGAAGATGATGGTGATTTTGCAGACCTTGATTCCTTTGAAGATGAAGAAGAATTAGATAGCAGTGATGATTATCTTGATCTTGAATTTGACGAGAAACCGGCTCCTGAGCCAAAGAAAGAAACTTCAAAATCAGCGCCAACTCCTGATATTGACGAAGTTCTTGAAATCGAAGAACCGTCAGAAGATGAAATCACCGAACGCATGGGTAAATTCGATACCGGATTCGTTGTACAGGGTCGTTACGATCTGAGTGCAACAAGTGAGATCGGACTGAAGCTTGGACTTACTGAAGAGCAGAAGCAGCTGTTCTCTTACTTTGTACCGATCCGTGGTGTCAGTGAACAGCTTGTTGAAATCCTTGATAACGACAAACGTTGCCGTAACCGTTATGGAACTTCCCGCACAGGCAACATCCTGATCCTTGGCCGCAAGGGAAGCGGAAAAACAGTCCTCGCAGTTGATATTGTAAAAGCAATCCAGAAACAGCGCAGACTCAAACAGGGTAAAGTTGCAATCGTAACCGGTGATTCTCTGAACAAAAAGGACATCGGAAGTATCATCGATAAGCTGAACGGTGGCGCACTGATCATCGAAAAAGCTTCCAAGATGAATGACAGAACCATCCGTGAACTGAATGACGTGATGGATGAACAGACCGGCGAACTTCTCTTCCTTCTGGAAGACCAGAAGAAACCGCTGGAAAGAATGTTTGCATCCCATCGCGAATTCAAACGTAAATTTACTTCCAGACTGGAGCTTCCGGTATTCATCAATGATGAACTGGTTACATTCGGTCAGACCTATGCTAAGGAAAACGGATACCGTATCGATGAAATGGGAATCCTTGCATTATACAGCCGGATCGATATGATGCAGAGAGAAGATCATGCGGTTACTGTTGCAGAAGTAAAAGAGATCATGGATGAAGCAATTTCACATTCCCAGAAAGCAAATGTAAAACATCTTGTGAAACGGGTATTTGGAAGAAGCACTGATAATTCAGACCACATCATCCTGAAAGAAGATGATTTTAAATCATAAGATTTCTACAAAGAACGCGCTTCCGGCGCGTTCTTTTGTATATGCAGACCAAACCGATAACTATAAACAAAGAGTTTTAGACATCTTACATAAGAAGTGTATAAGTTGTCCAAAACTCTTTCTTTTTATCGCTATTTCTAGTATAATATTCCTAAATATCTTTGATAGAAGGTGAATGGGATGGCAGTAAAAAAAACAACAGCACAACAGACCAACACGACCCACAAGACGGCCGTAAAAAAATCTACTGTAAAAAAACCGGCAGCTGCTAAAACTGCTGCTAAAAAGTCTACAGCTAAAAAGTCTGTAAAAACTGTAACAAAAGATAAACCCGCTGATTATAGAATCGGCGAATTAGATCAATATTTATTCGGACAGGGAACCCATTATGAAATCTATAAAAAAATGGGTGCACATTTTGTAAAAGATGGCAAAAAATCCGGCGTATATTTCGCAGTATGGGCTCCACATGCCAGATCAGTTTCCGTAATCGGTGAATTCAACGGCTGGAGTGAAGATGCAAACGTTATGAAGCGTCAGGAACCGCTTGGAATCTATACCGCATTTGTTCCGGAAGCACAGCTCGGACAGCTTTACAAGTACTGTATCGAGACACAGACCGGAGATAAGCTTTACAAAGCTGATCCATTTGCGAACAGTGCAGAGTTGAGACCGGGAACTGCCTCAAGGATTGCTGATATCTCCCATTTAAAATGGAGTGACAGTGTCTGGATGAAGCACCGGGCAGAATGGGATTTCCATTCCTCACCGATTTCCATTTATGAAGCACATATCGGTTCCTGGATGCGCCATCCGGGACGTGAAGATGAGGGGTTCTACAGCTACCGTGAATTTGCGCATGCAGCTACAGACTACATAAAAAAGATGGGGTATACTCATATCGAACTGATGGGAATTTCAGAATACCCATTTGACGGCTCCTGGGGATATCAGGTGACCGGATATTATGCTCCGACCTCCCGTTATGGTACGCCGGAAGATTTCGCATATATGATCAATTATTTCCATAAGAATAAGATTGGCGTAATCCTTGACTGGGTACCGGCACATTTTCCACGCGATGCACACGGACTCGCTGATTTTGACGGCACAGCTACCTTTGAATATGCAGATCCTAAGAAAGGGGAACATCCGGACTGGGGAACCAAGATCTTCGATTATGGTAAAGCAGAAGTTAAGAACTTCCTGATCGCCAACGCACTGTTCTGGATCGAACATTATCACATCGATGGTCTCCGCGTAGATGCTGTTGCTTCCATGCTGTATCTTGATTACGGTAAAGAAGACGGTCAGTGGATCGCCAACAAATACGGCAGCAATGAGAATCTGGAAGCAATCGAATTTTTCAAGCATCTGAATTCCGTCACTACCGGACGTAACCCTGGCGCACTGATGATCGCAGAAGAATCCACTGCATGGCCAAAAGTAACAGGCAAACCGGAAGATGATGGTCTTGGATTCAGCCTGAAGTGGAACATGGGATGGATGCATGACTTTACCGAATACATGAAGCTGGATCCATATTTCCGCAAAGGCGACCACTACGGTATGACATTTGCCTTAACCTATGCATACAGCGAGAATTATATTCTTGTATTATCACATGATGAAGTGGTACATCTAAAATGTTCTATGCTCAATAAGATGCCTGGTCTTGGATTTGAGAAATTCGCCAACCTGAAGGTCGGTTATGCTTTCATGATGGGACATCCTGGAAAGAAACTTCTCTTCATGGGACAGGATTTCGGACAGCTCCGCGAGTGGAGCGAGGCGCGTGAGCTTGACTGGTATCTCCTTGCAGAGCCGGAGCATCAGGCACTCCAGAATTTCTACCGTGACCTGCTGCATCTTTACACACACAACAAAGCCATGTATGAACAGGATACCTGCATGGAAGGCTTTGAGTGGGTCAATGCAGATGACAGCTCACGAAGTATTTACAGCTTCATCCGTCATTCAAAGGGCGCAAAAAAGAACCTTTTATTCGTATGTAACTTCACACCGATCGAACGACCGGAATACCGTGTCGGCGTACCACGCGGCAAACAGTACCGCCTGGTACTGAACAGTGATGAATTGCAGTATGGCGGAAGCGGAAAAGTCCGCCCGGCAGTATATAAAGCAAAGAAACAGGAATGTGATGGAAGACCATATTCATTTGGTTACGATCTTCCGCCATACGGTGTTGCTGTATTCGAATTTTAACATAGCAAGTCAATGCAATCTGCGCAAAATATCCATTATACGAATAATTGATTCCACCAATTATTTTCTTAACATTTCCCGGATTCGTTCTTCCAGAGTTTCTTCTGGAAGAACTCCGGTTGTATATCCACAGATTTTTCCATCTCTGTACACCACAAACGTCGGTACGATCTCAATGCCTATATACTCTGCAATCTCTTTCGATATATCAATATCAATCTTATAAAAAATCCATTTTCCCTGATACCGGCTGGCAATCCTTTCCACAACAGGATACATCATTCCGCACTTTGGACACCATGATGCGTAAAACTCCACAATTACCGGCATCCTCTGCTTTCCGACTGTATTTTCATAATCCTTCGTGATCAATGCGATACCCATACACTTTCCTCATTTCTGCCATCTCAGGCTATGTAAAAAGGACTGGATTAGTGGCATCCACATTTCGGGTTTAAGATTTTATAGACTTCCTGAAAAGAATTTCTGAAACAGATCAGCTTTTTATTAAATCTTGGATTCTTATAGCAAAACCCCCGCATACAATTCTGAAAATGATGCTTTTTCCGCATATCTGTTCCTTCCTGATTTCCTCTTTCTACAATATATGCAAAAAGACAGCCGATGTGCGGATTGCTCCGTATCTGCTGTCTCTTATATTGCCAGGGATCATCTTACGCACTCAGCGCCTTTATGATCTGCCTGTTGCATTTTATTCAATTGTCTTACTGGCGCATTGCGATCAGTTTATGGATCGGATGTCCCTGCCCGGAAAATTTCTCCTCGTACTCAGTCATAACATTCCCTCTGCTGAGTGTCGGATCATTGTGAAGATCATAGGTCTTCGCCAGAAGTACCCAGCCTGCCAACTCCACCTGCTCCAGTGAAAAATCAAACAGCTCTCTGTTGTCTGTCTTAAATTCAACGACTCCGTCAAAGGCAAGGATCTTGTCATACCGCTCAAAAAACTGCTTGGAAGTAAGTCTGCGCTTTGCATGACGTGCTTTCGGCCACGGATCTGAAAAATTCAGATAAATCTTGTCAATCTCTCCGACAGCAAAAACCTCCGGCAGATTTGTCGCAT
>ENA-OWRC01001821-OWRC01001821.1-human-gut-metagenome-genome-assembly--contig:-NODE-1821-length-19195-cov-2.923459_pt1 | contig 19195 bp, 9 predicted proteins | sample MGYA00248268_ERZ651895 | MGnify/ENA primary metagenome ERZ651895 (study PRJEB26924, sample SAMEA4378242) | human gut metagenome | biome: human gut; feature: human-associated habitat; material: faeces...
CTCTGATATGAAAGCCGATTTCCAAAAACATTTCGGGGCACTTATCGATCCCGCTATTCCTTCTGAAAAGAATCATTGGCTAAATTTTCGGTTTTTAGGAAAAGTTGCCGCCTCGGTCTTGATCGTGGTATCGGTGGGGACTGCCTCTTATTATATAGGTACGAGACATAATCAGCCGAAATCTGCCGCCTTGGCTTATTTTGAGACGACAACTCCTATGGGAGCCCAAACGAAAGTCGTTTTGCCGGATCAATCCGTGGTTTGGGTCAACGCAGGTTCCACGTTGAGATATGGCAGTGATTTCAATACGAACGGACGTAGCGTACAATTGGATGGTGAGGCTTACTTCGAGATTACCCGGGATTCCCTTAAGCCTTTTATCGTAAAATCAAAGAGATTGGATATCAAGGTTCTAGGAACTAGCTTTAACGTAAAGGCTTACGGAATGGATGAAACGACCGATGTCACTCTGGTGTCGGGAAAAGTAAACGTGAGCTTGCGGGATGAGGTTGCCCATGCGGGCGATGTGACCTTGACTCCAAACCGGAAACTAAGCTTTAATAAGCAGACCAATAAGGTAAGAGTCAGTGAGGTGGATGCCAAGGATGCTCTCTCTTGGATGGACGGTAGCCTGAAATTCTCCGAGCAACCTTTCATGAGTATCGCCAAGGATTTGGAACGTAAGTTCAACGTACGTATTCGCGTCGAGAGCGATCCTTTGAGAAAGGAAATCTTCTCCGGTAGCTTTACGAAAGATTATTCGTTGGATAAGATCCTTCGTGAGGTGGACGTGGATCACAAATATGTGTGGACTCGTTCGGGAGATGAGATTATTATAAAAGATAAATAAAAATACAAACCTTAATCCTAAGGTGTAAGTGTGGAAAATAGTATAAACGAGAAAATTATTTATTAAATCTAACTTTAATGGAAATGAACTATTTCAAGAAGACCGGAAAGATGATGGTAGCCGCATGTATGCTTGCGGGACTGCCGTTTATTCCCGGTACGGTTTCAGCGTCCGAACTTCAGACACAAATGATGTCTGTTCAAATGGAAAGTACGACATTAAAAGAACTTTTCGATTTGATTGAGGAAAAATTTAATTACACGTTCCTTATCCGTAACAATGACATCAATCTGAATGAGCGTATCTCAATCGACATGTCGAACCGTTCGGTCGAGGAGATTTTGACGACGGCGCTGAAAAATCAGCATGCTGATTTTGTTGTAAACAACAATAGGATTGTTGTTTACAAGTCATCTTCTAATCCAAATGAATTGAGAAACACGGAGAGAATGGTGGCGCAGCAGACGATTACGATTTCAGGTACCATTGTTGACGCGGTGACGGGTGAGCCGGTAATCGGCGCGAACGTGCTTGTGAAAGGCACTACGAACGGTACCAGTACCGATTTCGATGGAAAGTTTAGTTTGGAAGCTCCGGCCGGAGCTACTTTAGTCGTTTCTTACATCGGTTATGTGAACCACGAGGTTAAGGCGACTAGCGCTCCGATGACTATCCGTATCAAGGAAGACACTCAGAACCTTGAGGAGGTGGTTGTTGTTGGTTACGGTGTGCAAAAAAAGGAAAGCTTGACGGGTGCCATGCAGGTGGTGAGCAACGAGAAATTGTTGGATGCCACTAGCCCTACGGTCGAGAACTTATTGTCTGGTAAGGCTCCGGGCGTACAGGTTACTTCGGGTGGTGGTCAGCCGGGCGCTGCCGGTAAGGTGGTGATCCGTGGTAAGTCTACGGTAAACGGTAGCACGGACCCTCTTTGGATCGTGGATGGCGTAATCGTAGGTACGGATGCGGGTAGCTTGAACCCGGCTGATATCGAGTCTATGTCTATCTTGAAGGATGCCGCTTCAACCGCTATCTATGGTTCTCAAGGAGCGAACGGTGTTATCGTGGTGACTACGAAGAAAGGTAAGATCGGAAAAGCTACGATCAACGCTTCCGTAAAGATGGGTGTGAACCAGTTGCACCGTGGAAACATGAATATGATGAACGGCGAGGAATTATATGATTATTATAAATCTTTCGCAAATCAAGACGCCCTTCCGAGTTATTTTACGGAGGATTTGCGCAACCGTAACTTCGACTGGTGGAAAGAGGGTACGCATCTGGGCTTCGCTCAAGACTATAACGTATCAGTTTCCGGTGGCTCAGAGAAGATCAAGACGTATACATCCGTTGGTTACTATAATGAGGATGGTGCCGTGAAAGGATATGACTACAAACGTTATAACTTACGTTTCAATGTGGATTACCAAGCGACGGATTGGTTGACTATCAAACCTAAAGTATGGGCTACCCGTAGCGACGTGATGGACCAGCAGCAAGATCTAGGCGCTATCATGTACGTTAACTTTCCTTGGGACTCTCCTTATGACGAGAATGGTGATCTGATCCAGCAATACAGACCTACTACTTGGATCAATAGCGACGCTACCAACTACTTGTATGATCTACAATGGAATTATGAGAAGAAGACTTCCTACGAGTTTATGGGTAACTTTGACTTTGATATCAAGTTTACCGATTGGTTGACTTTCGCATCCGTAAATAACTATAAATATAATAGTATCCTTTTTAAGAGCTATCAGGATCCCCGTTCTAAAAAGGGAGAGGCTGATAATGGATTATTGCAAGATAAGACCACCGCTTCTTATAGGGTATATAGCAACCAGTTGCTTCGTTTTAACAAGGTATTCGACAAGCACTCTATCAATGCGATCCTAGCTTACGAGTGGAATACTTTCACGCAGGAGATTAAAGACCAGACAGCGGCTAGTTTCGCTCCGGGCTTCTCTGTGGCCGATGTCGCTACTACTCCTAAGACGATAAAGGGAGAGCAAAAGGAATGGGCTGTACAATCTTATTTGTTCAATGCCAACTATGCGTATGATAATCGTTATTTGTTGTCTTTCTCATTCCGTCGGGATGGTGCCTCTAACTTTGGTACGGACGCTAAATATGGTAATTTCTTCTCCGTCAGCGGTGGTTGGAATATCCATCAGGAGGAATTCTTCAAGGCTAAGGATTGGGTGCAACAGTTGAAGTTGCGTGCGAGTTATGGTTCCGTAGGTAACCGTCCGACCGAATTATATTCCCAATATACGGTGTACGCCATGTCTACTGGATATAATGGTGATCCGGGTGCGGTAATCGAACAGAAGGAAAACAAGAACCTGACTTGGGAGAAGACTTATACGGCAGGTGTAGGTATCGACGCTATCTTGTTTGATCGTTTGACTATCAACTTGGATTATTATAATAAGAAAACAACCGATTTGCTTTACAAAGTGCCTCTGCCTGGTGTAACGGGTATTGTTGGTATCTATCGTAATGTGGGTGCCGTCAAGAATAATGGTTTCGAGGTCTCGATGAACGTGGACATCTTGAAAGGGGGCGATTGGAGTTGGAGCGTCGCTGCTAACTTAGGCCTGAACCGTAATAAGATCACTGAGTTATATGGTGGCAAGAGCGAGATCATCACTTCTAACGCCGGTTCAAGTTATGCCATTTCGATGGATAAGATATTGACTCCGGGACAAGACGTGGATACTTGGTATGGTACCGAATGGGCAGGCGTAGATCCGGAGACAGGTTCTCCGTTATGGTATACCACGAATGAGAATGGGGAACGTGTAACGACCTCGAATTATAGTGACGCATCTAAGCACCAGACTATAATAGGTAAGTTGAGCCCCGATTTCTACGGAGGTTTCTCTACTGACTTATCTTGGAAAAACATTGATCTCTCCGCTGTCTTCGGTTATTCCGTAGGAGGTGATATTTATAATTACGACCGTTCGATGTATGATAGTGACGGCGCTTATGTAAATTATAACCAGATGAATTTGAAGGAAGGTTGGAATCGTTGGGAAAAACCGGGCGATATCGCTACCCACCCCAAGGCGGAATATGGCAATAAGAGCCAATCCAGCAAGGGATCTTCCCGTTATCTGGAGGACGCTAGCTACTTACGCTTGCGTAGCTTGACGTTAGGCTATACATTACCTTGGAAGATTCAGTATGTAGACAATATCCGTCTTTCTTTCTCGGGTGAGAACTTGTTTGTCCTTTCCGGTTTCTCCGGAGTTGACCCGGAACTTCCGGCTGAGGTTGGCAATAAATACAAGGCAGGCTCGGTTGGTGTGGCGATCTCTCCGTACCCACAAGCTCGTAAATTCATGTTTGGTCTAAATGTTACATTTTAATTAAAGGAATCATAATGAAAAAAATCGCTATAGTGGCTCTTGCGGCAGCGGCCACGTTCATAACAAGCTGTGATATCGAACGTCTACCTTACGATAAGTACACGGAAGACAAGATCATGGAGGACAAAGATGCCGCGGTGGATGTTTTGCTAAACGGTTGTTACGCAAAACTGAAAAAGGCATCCGAACACTTGCATTATTGTGGTGAGTTCCCGGGGGATAACGTTTGTAAGGATAAACCGACAACCAATCCGTTCGGTACTTATTTTACCTATCAGCATACGGTAAATAATGGTGGTCTTACTACGGTTTGGAACAGTGCCTATAATATCATCTCACAGACTAGTTCTTTGATGAAGATGATTAATGAGGGCGAGTCTGCTGAGTTGGATCAGAAGTTGGGCGAGGCTTATTATATGCGCGGCATGATGTACTTCTATCTTTGCCGTGTGTTTGGCCGTCCTTATTATCAGGAACCGGAGAAGAATCTGGGCTTGCCGATCGTAAACGGTATGCCTGAGGATATGGATAATCTGGATCTTCCGGATCGTTCGTCCGTGAAGGATACGTATGATCAAGCTCTGTCTGACTTGAAAAAGGCGGAAGAGCTGATGACAACGTTTAAATCTACCGCTTATGCCTCAAAATATGCGGCTCAAGCTTTATTGGCGAAGGTCTATATGTATATGAGTGGCACGTTTGAGAATCCGAATAAGGAATATGCCCAATTATCTTATGATTATGCGAATACGGTAATCGAGAGTGGCCAGTTCTCTATGTTGGACCGTGCTAACTTTATGCGTTATAATGAGTTCGCTCCGGATGCCGCTTCACAGACAGAGACTATTTTCGCCGTGAAGTTTATAGCCTCAGACTGGGAAGATTGGGGTGATCCGCTAGGAAGTATGTACGCTGAGATCGATGGTCAAGGCTGGGGTGAGGTTTACGCCAGCGCTAAGTATATGGATTTGTTGCATGAGACAGGAAAAGGAACCGATGCACGTGAGGCGTTTATCCATCCGCAATATAAGGAAGACGCCAATGGAAATCAGATCCCCGCTTTCCGTTTTGTAGCTAACTTATATACGGACGGCAAGATTTCCGGTTACGTATATCGTCAAGGTGAGACCAAGGAAGTAGGAGGTAAGTTAATCGCTACGGTAGATGGTGAAGAATATACATTAACTCCGGTAGATGTGGACAATAAGCGTTATTCTATTAGCTATAAGGGAGAAACGTATGAGGGAGATTATGACTACTTTATGTTGGAAAGTCAAGGTAACCCGAAATTCTATAGCTATAAGTGCTCTAAGCAAGATGGCTATCCTCACCTTTATTCTCCGGTTATCTCTCGCTTAGGTGAGTTATACCTGATTCGCGCCGAGGCTAGCGCTAAATTAGGAAACTATACAAAAGCATTAGCCGATTTGAATACCGTTCGTACCCGTTCCTTACCTAACGCCGGATATAAATCTTTGGATGCGACAAACGCTCATGAGCTTATCATGAAAGAACGTCAGTTGGAATTAGCTTATGAGGCTGACCGTGGTTTTGATGTATATCGTGTAGGCGATACGATGAAACGTCATTACCCGGGATTCCATGACGGCGTGCCTGAATATCCTGCTACCAGCCCGTTGGCTATCCAGTATATTCCGCAGTCTGAGATTAACGCTTATCCGGGTACATTAACTCAGAATCCGTAATAAGCGATGAATAAGTATTGTATAATGAGTGTGTTGGCAGGGTTTTCCTTGCCAACAACTTTAATAGCTCAATCAGCTCCCCGGCAACCTAACGTGGTGATCATCGTAGCTGATGATCTCGGGTATGGTGATCTAAGCTGTTACGGGGCTCATCGCATACAGACTCCGGGAATGGATCGTATCGCAAATGAAGGCATACGCTTTACGCAAGGTTATTGTACGGCGGCTACTTCTACCCCCAGCCGGTATTCCTTGCTTACCGGATTATATCCTTGGACAAATAGGGAAGCCAAAATACTTCCCGGCAATGCGGCTCTGATTATCAATACTCAACAGGTTACCTTGCCAAAGGTGATGAAGCAAGCGGGCTATGTCACCGGCTCGGTCGGCAAATGGCATTTGGGATTAGGTGACGGGGCGGTAGACTGGAACAAGCTGGTTTATCCCGGAGCGAAAGAGATCGGTTACGACTATTCTTTTATCCAAGCTGCTACCAATGACCGGGTTCCCTGTATCTTTATCGAGAATGGGAGAGGTGTAAACCTCGATCCGAACGATCCTCTCTATGTCAGTTATAAGGAGAATTTCCCCGGGGAACCGACTGGGAGGGATAATCCTGAATTACTGAGAATGCTCCCGAGTGTCGGGCATGCCGGCGCTATCGTAAACGGTGTACCTCGAATTGGTTTCCAGAAAGGAGGCAAGACCGCCCAATGGAAAGATGAGGATATGGCAGAGTTGTTCCTTGAGAAGGCGAAAGGTTTTATGAAAAAGAATAAGGATAAACCTTTCTTCCTGTACTATGGCTTGCATCAACCGCATGTACCTCGTGTACCGAACGAGAGATTCGCGGGTAAGTCGGGGATGGGACCTCGTGGAGATGTTATCTTGGAAGCGGATTGGTGCGTGACCGAATTCTTGAAGGAAATGGATAAGTTGGGGCTAACGGAAAATACATTAGTTATTTTCACTAGCGATAACGGACCGGTTCTGGATGACGGTTATCAAGATCAAGCCGTGGAATTGGTAGGGGATCATAAGATGGCCGGACCGCTTCGTGGAGGAAAGACGAGCTTGTATGATGGTGGGACCTGTATCCCGTTCATGCTTCGTTGGCCTGCGGAAGTTAAGCCGGGCGCTGTGTCGGATGCCTTGGTTTGCCAGATGGATTTGTTAGCCTCGCTGTCGGCGTTGATCGGACAGACCTATTCTGATAAGGTAGATAGCCAAAACACCTTGCCTGTATTTCTAGGAAAAGGTGGTAATGGGCGAAAGGAACTTGTCTTGGAAGGTTATTTCAATTATGCGCTACGTGATGGTGATTGGGTCATGATCCCACCGTATCCGGATACCTATGGCGATGCGGAGGAGGCTGCCTTTGCCGGAAATAGTAACTGTTATCAATTATATAATGTAAAGGAAGACATCGGTCAGCAAGTTAATTTGGCGGAAAAAGAACCTATAAGACTTCGACAGATGATGATGACCTTCGAGAGGCTAAAAAGGGAAACCGGAAAGATAACGAACTTTTAGTCTTGGACTCTTTATTTTTCAAAATACTCAATAACGTTTTGATTGAAAAAATATTTTTTTAATTTTGTATCCTCAAAACACAAACTAATTTATAAAATATATGGAAAACACTCGTCGTTCATTCCTTAAGAAAGTATCTGCCGCTGGTATTGGTGCCGCAGGCTTGGCAATGGCCGGAAACGCCGGAGCTACAACAACTGCCGCTGAACCCCAAAAGAAAAAAACAGCTGGTAAAGATGATGGTAAATTACGTTTCGGTTTCATCGGAACGGGTTCTAGATGCCATGAGCATATTAATAATGTATTGGCGATCCCCGGTAATAAGATCGTAGCGATTTGCGATATCCAACAGGGGCCGATCGATAGAACCTTGAAACATATCGCTAAATTTAATGTGCCCGCTCCGAAGGTTTATAAGGGAGGTGAGCGTGAATTTGAGAAAATGTTGAACAACGAGGAATTTGATTGCGTGATTATCGCTAGTCCTTGGGAATGGCACGTTCCGATGTCTGTCGCCGCTATGAAGGCTGGTGTTCCTTATGTAGGCGTGGAGGTTTCCGCCGCTAATACGATCGAGGAATGTTGGGATTTGGTAAACGTTTCGGAAGCTACCGGAAGCCATTTGAATATCATGGAGAACGTATGTTATCGTCGTGACTGTATGGCTGCGTTGAATATGGTTCGCCAAGGTTTGTTCGGCGAGATATTGCATGGTACTTGTGGTTATGAGCATGACTTGCGTGAGGTGAAATTCAATGATGGAACTCATTACAACTATGTACCGGGCAGTGGTGATCTTCGTATGGGCCCGACGGCTTTCGCCGAGGCTCAATGGCGTACGAACCATTCCGTACATCGTAATGGCGATATCTATCCGACTCACGGTATCGGACCGATAGCAAATTGCATGGATATCAACCGTGGTAACCGCTTCCTTTCTTTATCCGCTATGGCTACTCAATCTCGTGGATTGCATAAGTTTATCGTGGATAATGGGGGTGAGAATCATCCGTTGGCGAAGGTCAACTTCAATTTGGGAGATATCGTGACTTCTATGATTAAGTGTTCTAATGGACAAACGATCATCGTAACCCATGATACCAATTCTCCTCGCCCTTATTCATTAGGTTTCCGTGTTCAGGGAACTGAGGGTTTATGGATGAATGATGGCGATCATGTATATGTACAGGGTAAATCCAAACCTCACCGTTGGGATGATTCGGAGGAATGGTTCAAGCAATATGACCATAAATTATGGGCACAGCATTCCGCTGAGGCGGCTGAGGCCGGACACGGTGGTATGGACTATATCATGATGTACGACTTGATCGACGCTATCCGTAATAAGAAACCGGCTCCAATGGACTGCTATGACGCTGCCGCTTGGAGCGCTATCTCCGGCTTGTCAGAGATGTCAATCGCTCGTGGCGGTGCTTTGGTAGACTTCCCGGATTTCACCCGCGGACAATGGATTCACCGTAAGCCGCAATTCGCTTTGTAATAAATTTTCATAAAATACTAGGGAAGGATGTCTTTGTTAAAGGCATCCTTTTCTTTTTTATATACATTTTTCTTGTCTCTTCGAGTATTATGATTATTTTTGTCACTCAAGTTAATCTATTCTATCTAAATTTTAAATTCGTACTATGAAGACAAACAGAAGAGACTTCCTGAAGACTCTTGGAGGAATCGCGGCATTTACGATTGTACCGCGCCACGTGTTGGGTAATGGATTCATCGCTCCAAGTGATCAATTGACAAAAGGAATTATCGGTACAGGTGGTATGGGCCGTGGACATGTGGACTATGCCGGGACTCGTCTTGTCGCCGTGTGTGACGTCGATAAGAATCATCTGGAGCTAGGTAAACAGTTGGTAAAGGATAAGATTGCCGCATACCATGATTTTCGTGATTTGATTCTAGATCCCAATGTAGATATCGTTCATATAGCTACGCCTCCTCACTGGCATGGTATCATGTCTGTCGAGGCCGCTAAAGCAGGAAAAGATATTTGGTGTGAGAAGCCTATGACCCGTACGATCGGGGAGGGTAAACGGGTAATGGAAGCGATGAAGCAATACGGGCGTATGTTCCGCTTGAACACTTGGTTCCGTTTCGCTGACCCGTTCTATGGATTGGGTACTCCCGTGAAACCTTTGAAGAAACTGGTTCAAAGTGGTATGTTGGGCTGGCCGCTAAAGGTAACGATCAGCAAGCATACCGGTTTCGACTGGAAGTTCTATTGGGTTGGTAAAGAATATCTGGAACCGCAATCGGTGCCTAGTGAGCTGGATTATGATTTCTGGTTGGGGCCGGCTCCTTACAAACCTTATAACCCGCATCGTGTGCATCAGACATTCCGTGGATACTGGGATTATGACGGCGGTGGTTTAGGGGATATGGGACAGCATTATATTGACCCTGTACAATATTTTTTAGGAAAAGATAATACCAGCCCGGTTAAGGTAGAGGTGGATGCTCCGCAACAACATCCGGACGCCGTGGGTACTTGGCGCTCGATTACGTATACCTATGAGGATGGTTGCCAGATCGTACTTTGGGGAGGTGATTACGGGGATCCGAACACACCTTATATTTCCGGACCGAACGGGAATGTTTATAAGAATTTCGTATGTGATATCCCGGATTGGGAGAAAAAGTTATCCGATTATCCCGAACCTGAGCCACAGGTTACCGACTTTATCGAGTGCGTAAAGACTCGTCAGCCTTTTGCCTTGAATGAGCGTAATGGCTTCCGTTCCGCTACGATCGTGAACATGGGTGCCGTAGCCCTTCGTTTGAATCGTACGCTTCACTTTGATCCCGTAAAACTGGAATTTATTAATGATGAGGCCGCTAATCGTTTGTTGGATCAGCCGATGAGAGCGCCTTGGAATATTTAAACACATACACATATGAAAAAAGTATATATATCAATTGCCAGCTTATTGTTGTGCGGTAGCATGTTAATGGCTCAAAGCCCGGCTAATCGTACATCGAAGACGATCGTTGCCGATGTACTGGCACAGATGCCGGCGGAGCAACAAGCTGAATATAACAAATTAATTAATGACCTAAGCTCCACTGGCGAGGAAGGGGTCTTGATGTTGATTAACAAGATTAACGCTCCGGGAAAAGGCAGTAACTCGAACGTGGATTATGCGTTGAGCGGATTGACTCACTACGTGATGGCGAAAGGTGAGGAAAATGCCCGTCTAGCAACAGCCAACGCATATTTGAAAGCCTTGGATAAGGTGAGCGACCGGGAGACAAAGGCTTTTATTATCCGGCAGCTTCAATTACTGGGAAAAGATGAGTGTGTGGATACGCTGGCTAGCTATTTGAACGATGAGAGCCTAAGCGGTCCTGCTGCCCGTGCGTTATCCGCAATCCGTACCGATAACGCTAAGAAGGTTTTGGTGGCTTCCTTGATGCGTCGTTCCGGTACTCCGAAGACGCAAAAGGATATTATCCGTGCGATCGCTGACGTGCAAATCGCTGATGCGGAAAATGTATTGAAAGTGATGCTTAGTTCCAGCGATGAGAATATGCAGAAAGAGGTTCTTTATGCGTTGAGTCGTGTAGGTTCTAAAGCTTCTCTAGGCGATTTAGCCGCCGCTGCCGAGAAAGCCGGTTATAAAATGGAAAAGACCGGGGCGAATGAGGCGTATATCGCTTTGATAAAACGTGTCCTTGAGCAAGGCGATACCAAAGATGCGGAGAAAGCAGCGAATGATTTATTGAAGAAGTCTACGAAAGCAGGTATGACACAGACCCGTGAGGCCGCTCTTCAGATTCTATTGGCCGCTAAGCCGGAAGCTGCTACGAAGAATTTATTATCGGCTTTGAAAGATACGGATAAGGGATACCGTAATGCGGCTTTGAACTTCGCTTCGGGTTTCGCTGATCAAAATGTTTATATCGAGGTCATGAAACACATGTTAAAGGCGAAGCCGGAAGTCAAGGTGGATATCTTGAACTGGATAGGCCGTGAAAGCAAATGCCCGTCTAAACATGACGTGATCAAGAATCTGGAACTTCGTTTTGATCTACCAGCGAGACAAGTTCTTTTGAACCAATTGAAAGATAAGGATTTCTATGTGCAACAGGCCGCTGTTTGGGCTTTGGTTAAAATCGGTGATAAGAGTGTCATTCCTGTGCTGGCGGATTTGTTGAAGAGCAATGACAAGCAAGTGATATTATTGGGTCAAGATGCTTTGATGGCATTTAACGGCGATATTGATCAAGCGGTCGCTAAAGTGATCCCGTCCGCTTCCGATGCCGGGAAAATCGCTGGTTTGGAGCTGTTGGCGATACGTATGGCCGACGCGAATCTAAATACGGTACTGGATCAGATTAAATCCGGCTCATCAGAGGTGAAGAAAGCCGCTTATACCGCATTGAAAGATGTAGTATCCGAGAAAGATTTCACTTTATTGTGCGGAATGTTGGAGACTGCGGAGGCTTCAGCTGTCGCTCCGCTTCAAGATGCGATCATTGCCGCTATCTCTAAACAACCGGCGGCAACTCAAGTATCTAACGTGAATCGCCGTATGATACAAGCGGGAGACAGCAAGAGATATCTTTATTATAAGGTCTTATCAGCGACTGGCGAGAAAGAGGCTTTGGCTACGATCGTGGAAGGATTGAATAAAGGGAATGGAGCGGCCAAGGATGCGGCTCTTGACGCTTTGTTGGCATGGAAGGGTATTGAGGCTGCCGATGAACTATTTAAGGTTTGCCAATCAGCCTCTTCCGATCAAGTATTCGACAGGGCGTTAAAGCGTTATGTGCAGTTGGTATCTAATCCGGCATTTACGAGAGAGAATCGTTTGTTGAGCTTGCGGAAAGTCATGGAGATCGCCCGGACGAGTGAGCAAAAGGCTCTTATTTTACGTCAGATCCAACGGGCGGATACCTTCTTGGCATTGATGTATGCGTCGGAATTCTTGGATTCAAGCGATGCGGCTGTTCGTTCTGCGGCTGTTTATGCGGTTTGGAATATCGCTCGTAACCATCCGGAATATAAGGGTGACAATGTGAAGGCAATCTTGAAACGTGTTTTGACCATGTTTGACGGGGAAGACGCTCGTTATGATATCGATGCCTTGAAGCAACATTTAGATGCGATGCCGGACGAGGTTGGATTTGTCTCTATCTTTAATGGTAAGGATTTAACGGGTTGGAAAGGTTTGGTTGAGAATCCGATCGCCCGTGCGAAAATGAAACCGGCTCAATTGGCGAAAGCGCAGGAGAAGGCGGATGAGAATATGCGTCGTGACTGGAAAGTGGAGAATGGCCTGTTAGTATTTGACGGTACTGGGTACGATAACCTATGTACTGAAAAGCAATATGGTGATTTCGAGATGTATGTTGATTGGATGTTGGATCCTAAAGGACCTGAGGCTGATGCCGGTATTTATCTGCGTGGTACTCCTCAAGTCCAGATCTGGGATACTTCTCGGGTAAATGTTGGTGCGCAAGTAGGTTCCGGAGGCTTGTATAACAATCAGGTAAATGAGAGCAAGCCTTCGAAAGTGGCCGATAATAAACTAGGTGAATGGAATTCCTTCTATATTAAGATGGTTGGCGACCGTGTGACGGTTGTCTTGAACGGAGAAAAAGTGGTAGATAACGTGATTCTGGAAAACTATTGGGATCGCAAGCTTCCGATTTTCCCGGTAGAGCAAATCGAGATGCAAGCGCATGGTAGCAAGGTTTATTACCGTAATATCTACGTGAAGGAATTAGAGAAACAAGAACCGTTCCAATTGTCTCCTGAAGAGGAAAAAGAGGGTTTCAAGGTTTTGTTTGACGGAACGAATATGCATGAATGGACTGGAAATACGGTTGATTATATCTTGGAAGACGGCTGTATCTCTATGGTTCCAAGCAGTAGCTTCGGAGGTAATCTGTACACCAAGAAGGAATACGGAAACTTTATCTATCGTTTTGATTTCCAGTTAACCCCGGGAGCTAATAACGGTGTCGGTATCCGTACGCCGATGGAAGGAGACGCAGCATATGTAGGTATGGAAGTGCAGGTCTTGGATTGTGAACATCCTATTTACCAAGGAAACATCACTCCGCTGCAACATCATGGTTCCGTATACGGTATCATTCCCGCCCGTGAGGATCATCCGAAAGCGTTCAAGCCGGTTGGAGAATGGAATACGGAAGAGATCATGGCGGATGGCGATCATATCCGTGTGACGGTGAATGGAGTCGTAATCTTGGATGGAAATATTCGGGATGCCGTGAAGAATGGTACGCCGGATGGAAAGGAGCATCCGGGTTTGTTTAACAAAAAAGGTCATATAGGTTTCTTAGGACATGGTTCCCCTGTCAAATTCCGCAATATTCGTATCAAGGAATTGAAATAATTTATATCAGGCTTTGAATATATAAAGAGATTGTCTTGAGTGATTCGAGACAATCTCTTTTTTATTATAGGGGATTTATACTATTTAAATTATATCTTTGTGAAATCATAGTGTAATTTTATCGGAAGGGATATTTTTATGGAGGATATACAGACTCAATTGGATCAATGTAAATTGTTATTAGATAGAGCGGAAGTTGGCTTGTGGGAAGCCGATTTTGTTCAAAGAAGTTATATCTGTTCCGATTATTTAATGAGTATATTGGGGAAGAAGGGGAATAATCTCTCTTTTTTTGAATTTTACTATATAATCCGGGAAGACTTTAGGGATCTGATTACTACGGATTTTTTATCGATCCAATCTGTCGATACGTATGAGCAGATATTTCCGATAATAACACCGACTGGGGAAAAATGGGTACGCTCCAGATTATGTGAGCGTAAGTTGAATAATGGAGTGTGCGTAAAAGCGTTGGGCATATTACAGATTTTACCTAATTTCAAACTGAAAGAGGAAAAGATTAGTAAGATGATCGATCATAATGAGATGATTTTCCGAAAGCTGTATGTAAATTTACCTGTGGGGGTCGAGCTTTATGACAGGGACGGTTACTTGATTGACCTGAACGCAAAGGATATGGAGATATTCGGTATCCGGTCAAAGAAGGACGTTTTAGGAGTCAATATTTTTAGCAACCCGATTATGCCTAAAGATGTGATCAAGAAACTCAAGGAGAATAAATCCGTGAATTTCCGGCTGAATTATTCGTTTAAGAAGGTCGATGATTATTATAACACCTCGAAAGTAGGCGAGATGGATATCGTTACCAAGGCCAGTATTTTATATGACCAAAGAGGTGAACCTTCCAGCTATTTACTTATTAATTTGGATAATACGGAAAAGATGATCGCCTATAACCGTATTTCTGAGTTTGAGAATGTATTTACCTTGGTCAGCGTATACGCTAAAGTCGGTTATGCCCTTTATGACTTATATACCTTTGAGGGCTATGCCATTAAGCAATGGTATGAGAATATGGGAGAGAAGGATGGAACCCCCTTGTCCCAAATTATTGGGATTTATTCTTATATTCATCCGAACGACGCTGGATATATAAACTCATTCTTTGAGGAGGTGAAACAGGGTAAAGCGCATCATTTCCGTAGGGAAGTGCGTGTGAAGTCTGGTGACGGATGGAAATGGATTTGCGCCAATATCACCCGTAACCCTCAAAGCGTAGACCCGAATAAACCGGAGATGATCTGTATTAATTACGATATCACGGAGTTAAAGGACTCTCAATTGAAAAGGGAAAGGGCGGAAGAACTGGATCGTTTGAAGTCTGCCTTCCTAGCGAATATGAGTCATGAGATTCGTACGCCATTAAATGCCATTGTCGGTTTTTCTCAATTATTGGCGGAAACGGATGATCCCGAGGAGAGGCATGAGTTTGTGGAAATCATCGATAGCAATAATCGGATGTTGCTTCAATTGATCAGTGATATTCTAGACTTGGCAAAAATTGAATCCGGTACGATGGATTTCAAGTTCGCCGATATGAACGTAAAAGAGGTGATCAATGAGATCGTGACCTCATTCCGTATCAAGATGCCCGATAACGTAGCTCTGATCGCTCCCCAAGATTCACCGGAATGCCAAATCTATAGCGATCGTATGCGGCTGACGCAGGTAATATCCAATTTCCTTAACAACGCGATCAAGTATACGAGCGAAGGTTGTATCACCTTAGCTTACGAGATCATAGGTGATGAGATAAAATTCTCCGTGACTGATACGGGGGATGGCATGAGCCAAGAGATACAAGCCCATATCTTTGATCGTTTCTATAAAGGAAATACGTTTAAACAAGGTACGGGCTTGGGGCTATCTATTTGCGAGACCATCGTAAATAGGCTAGGTGGTCGGATCGGTGTAAATTCCGAGTTGGGCAAAGGCAGTACGTTTTGGTTTACGCATCCCTATTCCTTCTCGCCGAACGCTAAATCTCCTGCATCGCCTAATCCGGGAACGATATAAGAATGATCGTCGAGGTCATTATCTAATGCGGCGATCCAGATTGTAGTCTTGTCATCCGGCATTTTCTTCTGCAAGTATTCCAAGGCTTGTTTGCTTGAGATGATGGAGGCTACGTGTACATGGCCGGGTACTCCTTTGGTCAGCAGGGCCTCATACGCCAATTCCATAGAGCTTCCGGTGGCCAACATCGGGTCGGATATGATCAAGGTTTTACCTGTTAAGCGAGGAGAGGCGATATATTCGATATGAATATCAAAATTCAAACGGTCTTTATATTTGCGGTAAGCGGATACGAAAGCGTTCTCCGCATTATCCAGATACCGAAGGAAACCTTGGTGGAATGGAAGTCCGGCACGCAAGAGCGTACTAATCACGATTCGATCGTCCGGCGTATTCATCGGGGCTATACCTAGCGGGGACTGGATGTCTTTCGTACTGTAATGAAATTCCTTACTGATCTCGTAAGCCATGATTTCTCCGATACGCTCAACATTACGACGGAAACGAAGGCTGTCTTTTTGTATATCTACATCTCTAAGTTCGGCTACGAACTTGTTTAATATGGAATTTGTGTCTCCAAGATTGACGATTCTCATGAGTCTTTTTTTTGAGCCCAAAAGTAATCATTTCCGGACACTAAAAATCATAAGTATGAAATTTTTCATTCATAGTTATAAATGAAAGATTTCATACTTATGGTTTTTTATCCCCTTACCGGGGATATTTTTACTACGTTTTCGGTGACTTTATTATTTCAGGTGGGCATTCATCGCCTCAAGGAGGAATTTACCCGGTTTGAATTTTACGGTCGTACGAGCGGGGATCATTACCGGAGTACCTGTTTTAGGATTTCTGGCAAGACGCTGTGTTTGCGGTCTTGGGATCAGTGTTCCAAATCCGACAAGTACGATTTCCTCATTTTCGGACATACGCTCAGTTACGATCTCGATGTAAGCATCCAATACTTTCTTTGCTTCTTGCTTTTGTAACCCGGTCTTGTCTGCTAAAGCCTCTATAAGTTCTGCTTTGTTCATAAATGCAAATTTTTTAAATTGTTAAACACTACAAATGTACACTTTGAAGCTGGTTTTATAGTTACGTTTTGCAAAGATACATTTGCATTTGAGTTTCTTATTAAACAAGGCCTACAGATGTTTGTTACATTTTTAAGAACAAAAAATGTTAATAATGTGTCAGTTTGCGAATTTCGAAACATTTATTGAATCTTGATATACCCGATTCGTGTGTACTTGATAGTACGGGATTCTATATGTTTTAAGACCTTAGCGGAAGTCAAAGTCAATTTTTCCCCTACTTGGAAAGCATGAGCGCCCGGTGGCAACGTTTGCGTGGTAAGACTACGATCTTTCGCTTTTATCCTCAATAAAAAGTAATTCCCGGCGATGTCCACGGCCGTGAGCAATTGATCTACATAGAAATATTCGGTACCACGGATAATCTGTGTCTTGTAAGAATCGTCTTCAATGCGGACTTTTGTGATTGTTAACTTTAAATCGCTCAATTTTTCTCCCGGTGTTCCTACAAAGCGGCTTACAGGCATTTTATATTTCTTACGGGTCTGTAGGTCGAGATAGATTTTACTGTAGGTCACCGCTAACTCTTTAAAACGCATCTCGCTTTTTACGTGAGGCTCATATTTATCGGCTATCCAAACGACGTAACGGGGATCGATCGTATAGATGTCATGCAAATGGTATCCTCTGTATTTACCGAAAGAAATAATATCGTCTCCATTATCGGGAGAGTCTTTGATATCTGTCGTTATAAATAAAGGTAGAAAGGAGTTGCTTACCATCTTAATCGCCTTATTCACCGAGCTGATGGCATTCAAGTCGAGATTCGCCAAATAGACCGTCGGATGATAAGTGGCCGAAGGCGTAAAGAACCAAAGCGTATAATATAAGGTCTTTGAGGTAGGCAAAAGAATGTAGTACCGCCCTTTGTCTGACGTTTTTCCTCGATTGAACGTGTTTAACTTGTCGAGGATCATCTTCTGTATTTCACCGGATAGGCCGGACGTGTTCTCATCCATACGATCAACTCTATATACAAATCTACTGAAAAAATCCGGAACTACATAATTTGCGGATGAGTTATTTATGACTACTTTTGCCCTAAAAATAAAATAGACGATGAGAATAGAGCAGAATTATTCGTTGGAGAAACACAATACGTTCCATCTCCCAGTAAAGACACGTTGGTTCATGGAGTATGAGACGGAGGAGGAGTTGCAACGAATCTTACATGATGAATACTTTCAGGAATGTTTATCCTTGCATATAGGAGGCGGGAGCAATCTATTGTTCATCAACGATTATAATGGCATTATCATCCATTCCCGAATCAAGGGGATTTCTATCTCGGCGGAAACGGACGAGTATGTATCGCTTCGTGTCGGGGCTGCGGAGATCTGGGATGATGTCGTGGCATACGCCGTATTGAAAGGTTGGGGAGGTATAGAGAATCTTTCTTTAATACCCGGTGAGGCGGGCGCTGCCGCTATCCAGAACATCGGGGCTTATGGTATGGAGATCAAGGATGTGATCGAGAGCGTGGAGGCTTATAACCAGTTGACATTCGAGAAACGGACTTTTACGAATACGGATTGTGAATATGGATATCGTAATAGTTATTTCAAGAATGAGCATCATGACCCCCACATCATAACTTATATTACGCTTCGACTATCCAAGAACCCTAGCTTTTCGGTTAATTATGGGAACTTAAAGGAGGAGTTGACGAAATATCCGGAAGTTACTTTGGAAACGATCCGTGAGGCTGTCATAACAATTCGCAGGCAGAAGCTTCCCGATCCGGAAGTATTAGGCAACGCAGGCAGTTTCTTTATGAACCCGATAATTACGGCAGAGCATTTTGAGAAATTGAAAAAGCAATTCCCGGAAATCCCGTCTTATCCCGCTTCGGAAGGAAAGATCAAGGTTCCGGCCGGTTGGTTGATCGAGCAATGTGGGTTTAAGGGTAAAAACCATGGGCCGGTAGGTGTTTACGAGAAACAAGCGTTGGTATTAGTGAATTTAGGAGATGCCCGGGGGCATGAGATCGCGTTGGTCGCGGAGAGCATTCGTACCGCCGTAAAAGATCGTTTCGGTATAGAGCTTATGCCTGAGGTTAAATATGTCGGATAATGAAAATCGTTTTTTTAGGAACAGGAACGTCTACGGGCAATCCTGAGATAGGTTGCCAATGTGAGGTATGTACTAGTAAAGACCCCCGTGATTGGCGTCTACGGGCTTCGATCTTGGTAGAGACGGAAGGGAAACGGAT
>ENA-OWRC01001840-OWRC01001840.1-human-gut-metagenome-genome-assembly--contig:-NODE-1840-length-18896-cov-4.197283_pt1 | contig 18896 bp, 28 predicted proteins | sample MGYA00248268_ERZ651895 | MGnify/ENA primary metagenome ERZ651895 (study PRJEB26924, sample SAMEA4378242) | human gut metagenome | biome: human gut; feature: human-associated habitat; material: faeces...
ACTATTTTCAAAATATTCTCTAATTGTCATTTTCTAATTTTTCCTTTCTTCTAATCTTCATAGATGCCTAATTTCTTATATTTTTTCTTAATTTTTCTTGGAAGCCTTCTTTTTTTACTTTTTCCAATAATTTTTATTACAATTTTGACAATTTGATTGATCATACGTATCACTTCATCAAAAAAAGCTCTAATATGATTAGCAATTGCTTCACATAACTTATCAAATGCATCTCTCATTTGAATTGCAGCATCTTCTAATGTCATTTATTCTCACTTCCTCTTTCTTTTTTCTTTCAACTCATTTTGCTTCTTGTAGGTAGCATCTAATGTTTGAGCGATTAATATTCCTTCTTTTGTAAGTTTAGGATCATCATAAATCAGCTTTTTATTACACATGATCAATCTTTGGGCTTTTGTAATCAAAGCAAGATTATCAAGGGTTACATTTTCCTTGTTTCCATCTAAAAATAATAGTGATTTATCTTCTGGAATAGGTCCATATTCCTTTTCCCATAACAAAATATGCTTTGGCTTCCAATTGATCAAATGAGAATATTTGATACCTCTTTCATCAGATACCTTGACATAAATACATCCATCCGACCTTTTTCTTTCAGCACCAACAGGTACCCAGTTTTTAGGAGTATGTCCTTTTTGAAATTCGGTTTCAACCGAAAGATGTTCTCCTTTTTGGATTGGATTTGCTGGTCTAGATCCTTTTTCAAATCTTCCTGTAAGCCCTGAAATTAAATGAAGATTTCTTTTTTGTGCCTTTATTTGCTGACATGAAAAAGAAGTATTGAATTTTTCATTCATCAGTCTTGTACACTCTCTATTGCTGATGCCTTGATAAATCTTTTTCAGATATTCGACCTGTTCATCATTCAAAAGCTTTTTGTGTTTAATTCTAGAATAATCTATTTTAGAAATCCCAGATATAATTTTATGATTATCCTTGTAGCTTTTTATAGTTTTAGCACTCAAATTCGTTCCAAACTTTTTATTGAACATATCCGCTATTTCAGAATTCAATCGACCAGGAGCTATTTCAATGATGTAATCACGCATTTCCTGCGTATATCTCATACTCATTTTTTACTTTCAATGCCTAACATTTTGGGAAGCACAGGAGTTTCCCGATTGTAATCAGCTTGAAATTGGGCAGCTTCAATATGGACTCTAGCGTTATCGACAATTTGTGCACTAATATCTGCCATTGCTCTACTTCTTTTTATTTCGGCCTGAAGTTCTTCGTCCGTAAGATCATCATCGTTCAGTCTTTCTAATTGTTCCATCAAGATATTGTGCATATCCGTTAGTTTATTTCTTGGCATTGTTCCACCTCACTTCTATTTTGTAGCAGCAATGTATACTCTGCTTCTTTCTTTTTCTGCATCATCGTTTTCCCAACAGACATATCTAAGTGTTGTTGCTGGTTCATCATGATTGTACATTTTCATGAGAGTAATAACATTGCCACCATTTTTAATATAAAAATATCCAAACGTTTTTCTAAGGGAATGCATTCCAAAAGTAGAAACAACACCAACTTCATCTGCATTTTTCTTCATGATTTTGTAGCCCATTTCACGTGTCAAAGGCAAAACATAAGAAATACCTGATTGTTTTTTCTTTTGACCTTTGAAAAGATAATCATGATCAGCAAGATGATTTCTTTCAATGTAATCCAAAACATCTTTATGAAGCCTTTTATCCATACGATAATGTTGCATTTTGCCTGTTTTAAGCTCTTTGATATGAACATAGCCCTTTTTTACATCAATAACTCTTAACTGTAAAAGATCATTTGCTCTAAAAGCAGTATTGAAGCCTAATAAGGCAATCATATAATTACGATCAGCTTGATATCTTTTTACATCGGTTGTTGCAAGGTCTCTTTTTAAAAGAAGATTATTCATAAAAGAATTCAATAATCTCTTATCTTTGATTGGCAATGTTTCTTTTTGACCTTTGAACGTTTTTACTCTTCTTTTCGCCATGTCCATTCTCCTCACATTTGAATATTTTTACATTTTTATTACTTTATAAATTTTTTACTTTCATTTCTTTGATTTTTAAATGACAATTGTCCAACAATTCGTCTACTCCTAAATTTTCTTTTTTAGAAACATACACAAGCAAAGAAATTGCTGATAAAAGAATAAACTCATTGTTACAATCCTTTGTCCCACCAATTCTAATTTTTTCTTGGGGGCTTTCCTGTACAACCTGAACAATCATATGCTCTTTTCCTCCTAATCGTACTTTTCAAGCATAGAAAGTGCTTCATCATCAATCGGTATTTTTTCAACCGGTTCTACATAGTTGCTTTCTTTTTGAAAATCCTGATAAATATTCTTTTCAAATGCGCTTTTAAAATAATTCATCCGATTTTTTAAATGTTTAGTTTTCATTTTTTTCAAAATATACTCACACTTGCAATTGATATCAATACCATTAAAAGATTGTTGATACGTATTTACAAGGTCATCAACAAAACTCACTTCATCTTCTAATATTAAATCTTTTTTTAAAAGACATTCAGTAATGTAGTTTAAACGAGGAGCCTGCTCCTCAGTTTTATCTTTCTCTTTTATCTTTTTATCTTTTATCAATGTATCTGTATCAGATACAGATACTGATACAGATACATAGGGGTTAAGGTTAGGTTCTTTTAGGTTACGGCTAGGTTTGTTTAGGTTTTGTTTAGGTTTTTCTAGGTTATGTCTAGGTTCTTCTAGGTTTTCTTTTATTTCTTGAACAACCTCTTTGTTTTTCTTAGGTCGACCACCCTTTTTCCCATTTTCAACACTTGCAACATAACGTTTATTTGCATTATCAATTGTAGGAATCATAGCCGTTAAAAGTGCCTTTGTTATTGGTGATAGATCATCCCTCATTTCACCTGTCAAACCATACTCGGCAAGTGCCTTATAAACATCAAGCTGCATTGATTCATCAAGTGCGTTGATTGAATCATAAAAGCTTTTATAAAATATAAACCCGTCTTTTTTTTGAATATTTCCCATATAAAATAACTCCTTTTTTAGGAGCTATTCTATAGCCCCTTGAAACTTATTATTTGCATTTACTACTTTTCTTTTTTCTTGCAGCCTTGAACCAACAACAATTGGTGGAAGTTCTGGAGCAACTTCACCATCAAGATTGATTTGGCCTTGAACAACACCACCTAATTCTGAAAGTTTTGAACCTAAGAACTCACCTGTCGCAGGTTCGAATTCTCTCGTATTCACTAATGTAATAGGTTCGTTTAATTTAGGTGAAAGTTTTGGTGTAACCTTATACCCTACTGTCAATTCATTTCTTTTTTTGTTTGGTGTGATTCTAATGCTTACCTTAATTTCTCTCGCCTTTAAATCCGTGCTTTCATCATTGATATTGAACATCACTTGCTCTAATGCGTTATCGATTTGTCGGATGATATTTCCACCCTCAATATCCAATATAGATCTGCTTCTATTCATACTGATCACCTATCTATAAAGCAAGAATTACATCTCTTCTTTCAATTTCTTTATCAAGAGCAAATTTAAAGTAATCTTTTAATTCATCTTGAACTTTTCTTTCAAAGATTCCTTCATCACACACCATTAGAGCTACCTCTCCATCATGATCCACTCTTAAATTAAACTTTCTTCTGATTTGATTAAGCTCTGGATAAGTTCCAATAGGTGTTAACGCAACAATCGGATTGATTGTAACAGCTTCGTTTGTATTAACTCCTTCTGTCACTTTCAATTGTGCTCCAATTCCATTATCAACTGCCTCAACTTTGCTCACTTTATATAGTTTAGATATGCTTTGAATAAAGCTATCAGTGTTTTTGTCTTGTACAAAACAAGTATTAACGTTAATGATCATTTGTTCAGCAGGAATGAATCTGTTCAAAATAGCCTTTGGAATAATTGGGTTTGCTTCAAAAATTAATTGTCTTCCATATGTATTATCTATAGAAGTGTATACTTTGATACTATTTCCTTCAGCAGTTATAATTACTGGCAAATGAACATTAATTGCTGTACTATCATTTTCAATGAAGTTTTTGATCATTTGTTTAAGCGCTGTAAGGCTTTTTACTTCAACAGGATTAATTCTTGGCACTGTGAAACGAGTAAGATTTTCTCCTTGATGAATATATCTTTCACCAAAAAGATTACATTCTTCTACACGACAGTTTTCTTGGGCGTTTGATAATTCTTGAATTTTTTTCTATTGCTTTTGCTAACATTTTTCTTCCTCTTTTCATTTAATATTTTTACTGCTATAATTTGCTTGAAACTGAATTTAGAAGACGACATTTATTTGTTGTCTTCTTTTTATTAACTTATCTTATCTATATAAATCACTCCTTTATGAAAAATAAGGCACCGTTGAGTAAAAAACGCTAGAAATACTTTTTTATGTCACTTGCTCTTCTTTAAATGTTTGTGTTTTTTTATTCAAATAATGTTACAGGGAAGTATCACATGAATAAAAACGGTGCCTAGAGGCTTATTATTACCTCTTAGCAAACACAAAGGGTGGTGATTTTAAATATACATACAACGTTTATAGAGGAATCCTTTGTATTTGCTAACAAGCAATAATGCTTGTTATTAATAAAATTGCGACAAAATAGATTTAAGCTCTTCATGTGCCTCTTTTGGAAGTTCTCCAGGTATGTTTTCTATAATAAAATCATGAATTTCTTCCATTGAACATCCTCTTGAATACATGTCACTTGCTTTTGTAGCAAGATCCACAGAAGATACAAACTCTGTTTTTCTTCTTAGTTTTTTTAGTTCTTCTTGAACTAGTTGAACAGCCGAATCACCAAATTCCATAATATCCTTTACAGATATTTTTAGACTTTCAGCAGCTCTTGCTAGTTCATCTTCAACAAAGTACGCATTAATTCCAAAACCGTTCTTTGTTATGATAATTTTCATTCCAAAAGCTTCATGTGATAAATCAACATCTTCTTTCATTACATCAGCTTGACTGCATGAAAAAGAATAAGAATCTTCTTTTTCGTCATATGTTCCGTTTTCTTTAACAAATTCTTCCATACTTTTTTTATTCATAATTATTTCTCCTAATATATACTTCTACGCTGTATTTTTTTATCGTTGGGTTTTCAACAAAAATATCTATTCTATTGCCTTTGATTGCACCACCGCAATCTTCCGCAAAATATTCATTTCCATTGATTTTTATAATCGAACCATATGGAATGATTTCAGGATCAACAGCAATCGTCTTACCTTCTTGAGCGATTACACCTGTTGATGTCAAACTTCCATACTTGTCCTCACCTGGCCAGTAATATGTAATTGTAAACTGACCTAGCGCTTTTCATTTTGATAATTCATCTACTTGTTTTTGAAGTTGGTCTTTTTCAACCGCCATACATTCATACATTGCTTTGTACTTTGTATATTCTTGAAGCTGACCTTGCATATCATTGAGTTCATCCTTGTACAAATCAATTTGTTTACTTTGTTCTTCATACTTTGCTTCTACTGATTTAGCTTGAGCATAACCAGTTCCTGCAAAGATTAAACTTGCTACACAAGCACCAAACAATGTAACCTGTGCTTTTTGTGTTAATTTCATATTTACAATTCCTCCCGAATTTGTATATAATTTATGTGCTATGTTGTGCGCTCGTTTGTTTTGACGAGTGCTTTTTTTCATTTAAAGAATTAAGCAATGCAATGATTAATTGCTCACTAGGACTTTTACTGAAATTATTCATATAGTCCTCAAATGCTTTTCTTGGAATGTGTACGTTTCTTCTGGTACCAGATATTGCAACACTTCCAGGGAAACATCCTTGTTGAATTGCATTGATTATGAATTCTCTGCTCTTGTGAGTAATCTTCATGACTTCTTCAACTGAAATGTTGTTTTCATCCATGGTTTATCCCTCCTTTCATAAAGCTCTAACCAAAATTGCTAAACAATTACCAACAAAACAAGAAACTGTAATAACTGCTGCTATACCTTTAGATGTCATAACTTACCCCTCCTTTTTGCTTTGCTAATAGTTCTTGCTAATTCCAACCATGATTTTTCATACCAATCACGACTTTCTTTTAAAACCACACAAGTGATAATCAGTACAACATTAAGCAAAATTGAAATACATAAAATCCATTCCATAACTACTTATCCTTTCTAATTAAAAACTTCATCAAATACTTGTTTACGCAATTTGTCATATTCGTCTTTTGAAATAAGTTTTAATTCATAGGCAGTAGCAAGAACACCACATAAATACATGTATTGGTTATTTACAGCGCCATAGCATGTATCAAGATTCGATTGTTTTTCTTGACATTCTTCAATTAAACAATCTTCAAATTCTTTTCTTGCTTCATTTCTTTTTTGGATTTGTTCATCAAGGAAATCCTTTTCAAATTTAATTTTCTTTTTGATAACTTCAACTTGTTCTACTTTAGTCATAACTTTTTTCTTCTTCCTACTACTGACCACCAAGGAACCAACCTCTATTACAAAATGAAAACTTCACGTATTGTATTAAAAAAAGAAATTTGTTATTAATTTGGTGTTTCTATGATCATCAACTTTAGGAATCTAATAAAATAGGCTTTGCTAGAGATTGGCTCCTGGATGATCAGTAATTTATTTAATTGTTTTCGACATTCTTCATCTCTTTCTTTATAATTAAGTTATCGGTACGGCAATATCGAAATTTAATTAGAAAGTGAGGCGAAAAATAATGGATACTCAATTAATCACAACAACTGTAAGTGCTATTACTCTAGTGACTGAAATTTTTAATGTTGCTAAAGAATTTAGTACACCTTATCGTAAATGGAAAATTAGAGCCAAAATTAAGGATGAACTGTACGAACAAGAGTATAGGAAATCTATCAATGCAAATATTTCTAAAGTTGCCGAAAACAATTTACAAGTACCAAATCCATCAATTGTTTTTCCAGCCATGAGTACTTCTTTCCTTTACATACATGAAGAAACTCTAAGAGAATTATTTGCCAAATTAATAGCTTCATCATTTGATAAAGATAAAACAAAACATTTACATCCAGGATTTATAGAGATTATTAAGCAATTATCTCCAGTTGATTGTAGAGTGCTCATGTACCTTCATGACAACCAATCTAAATTTGAAGTGATTACCGCTATTAAAGAAAAAAGCGATTATCCTATTTTAAACTGTGAATTGACAAAGGAATTTGGAATAGAACAAATTGCATTGTCTTTAACCAATTTAAAAAGGCTTGGTATACTTGATATAAATAGCTATCAATTTACAAAAAATCTAGTATTCTATGAAACAACAACAGATTATGATGACGATGAAGATGATACTAAATCTTTGAAGGTCAATCCTGAATTAGAAAAAACATTAATAACCAATGAATATAAGATTGTTAAATGTTCAGCATATCTAACACAATTGGGTAATAGTTTTTTAAAAGTGTGTATTGATTAATACATACTTTTTTTTCTAATATTTTTGATGTTATCCCTGATCTCTTTTACATCTTTATCTGCACTGTATATACTCGCAATTCCAAAGATTACTCCTGTGCAATTTGAAATTACCGCAACAACAAATAATCCTATTAGATTCATTTTTTTTGCTCCATTATTTCTAAATTTCTCCTAGCACTTTCCAATAACTTACTTGTTTCTTTTAGATATAGGCTCATTAACGCTACTCCTGTTATCAAACAAGACAGAACCGATACAGCAAACGACACAATACAAATTACAATTATTGTCATAAATTCCTCCTTATAGGTGTATCCCGTTATCATTGATTTTTCTCATTTAGCATTTCATTTATTTTTTTGAAACAATTCATACTTTCCGTTGAACAAATCACTCATTTTTATGTAATCAACATCATTTCCTTCTTGATCAACAAGCTCTAATTCAGGCATTCCTCTTTTTCTACATTCATCACACATGCAAATGTAATTCACTTTGTAGATCTGATTACCATCTTTTACGAATAAATCCATTCATAAGCCCACCTTTCTTGCGTTTACGTAAGTTAATCGGTAAAAAAAATAAAATTTACATCTTCTGGTGAAAGATTTAATAAATCAGTGATAATTCTAATCTCTTCCCTATAAAAATCGCTAAATCCTCTTTTTTTACGATAATAAGTAGCCTGATTAATAGATAATTTCTTAGCAACTTCTTCATTTGTCAATCCAGCTTCTTTTGTTTTTGCTTCTAGGGCAATCCAATTCATTTACACCACCTCCTGTTTTATTTGACAACTAAAGATTATCACTTGCATTTACGTAAGTCAATACATTTTTGCAAGTTTTTGTTTTTAAATTATAATTACATTGCATAAACGCAAGAAAATGATATAATATTCCTTGAAAAGGAAGTGATAATAATGAATATTAATAAATTTATAAAAAATAGAAGACTTGAATTAGGATTAACCATGTTAGATGTAGCAAAGGCATGTGAAGTTAGTGAAGCTACTGTTTCAAGATGGGAAAGTGGAGATATAAGTAATATGAAGCGAAGTCGCATAGCTTCTTTAGCAAAAGTTTTACAAATATCCCCTGCTATTATCGTAGGAGTTCAAGATGAATTCGAATATTCATCTTCAGGAATTGATTTTACTCGTGTTCCTTTATACGAAGATGTATGCTGTGGCAATGGTGGATTCGTAGATGAAAATATAATTGACATGATTCCAGTACCTAGTAAAGGATTGAATCCACGTGCTAAATATTTTGCCCAATATGCCAAAGGCGAGAGTATGAAAGATGCTGGTATTAATGATGGAGATCTTCTTATATTTGAAAAAACAGATAAAGTTGATGATGGAGTTATTGGATGTTTTTGTGATGAAGATAATGTTGCTACATGCAAAAAATATAAAGAACTTAATGGAATAGTAATGTTACAACCTATGAACATAGAATTTGAACCAATTATCATTGATCCATTAAAAGATAACTTTAGATGTTTAGGTAGATTAAAGAAAGTCATAAAAGATTTTGATTGGGAGGATTAAACATTGGTAAAAAGTATTTTTGAGCTAGAAAAAAGAACAGATATAAGAAAAGAGTGCTTACGTATAGAGAAATATCTAGCCAAACCACAATTTATAAATTTCGACGGATACTATCATAACAATACATTTTGGAGTATGGTTAATAGTTGTTTCAAATTATGGCCTCATAGATATACTGCAACAAACGCTTCAGATTTCTTTGATTTATTAGAATTACATACAAAAGTCGAAGAAATGAACAATACGGAATATTTTTATTATTTACAATTTATTTACGATTTTGTAATGTGGGTAGCATCACATTATTATGATGCTGATATTTATGGAATAAATTTTAATAAAAAAATTTTTGATCTATTTATTAACAATCAAGACGAATTTGATTTAATTACCACAAACATCAAGATTATAATGGATTTTTCAAATTATTCTATAGAAAAAATCAACGATCATTACACATTCATAAAACGTGATGCTGATACTGATAGCATATTATCAATTATCGAAAATGAAAATGATTTAAGATTAGCATTGCTAGAATACAATGATTTTAGAATTGAAAATGATGTAGAAGAGAAAAAGAAATTGATCTTCAAAATTTATCAATTTATTGAATTGCATAAAAAAGATTATCAGGAAAAAAATAATACTTTATATAAATCTATATCACATATTGTTAACAACTATAAAATAAGGCATTCCAACAGTTGCCAAATATCTTTAAACGATTCAGATACAATCGAGGTATATGATATATGTTTTAAAATGATGATACATTTGATAAGAGATTCATATATTAAGGATTCTTTTAAAAAAATAAAAGAAAAATATGAATCAAATATGTAACTTTTAAAATCATAATTTAAATTTTGAAAATATTAATTTAACCACCAAAGGAGAAATGTGAATGAAAAAATTTTTAAAAAATGAAAAATTAAGATTAATAGCCTTACTAATTATAGCATTAGTTATAATTTGTTTTGCATTTATCCGTATATACAGCACCCAAAAAGAATTGGCTACAGTAATTTTTATACCTATAGAATTAGAAATAATAAAAAAAATAATTTCTACCTTTTTTGACACTTCAAGCAAAACCAAATTAATGAATGATGCAAAATTATTTCACGAATGTGGTGTAATAACTGATGAAGAATTCAACGAAAAAAGGAAATATATTAGAACACTACTAGAAGATATTGATTATGTTGAAAGAACTACAGAATTGCCAAAAAATCAAAACAAAAAAGTCGATGAGCAAAACAATACTTTAAGCACACAACTTGAAGATTTAAAAAGTGAAAACAAAGATTTGCGTGAAGAAATCAATGTCATAAAACAACAAAATAAAGAAATCATTAAATTACTAAAAGAAAGCAATCAAAAAAATGATTGTGTTATAAGTAGAATAGCAAAGAAAATCAAGAAGTAAGGAGAAATGAATGGATAACAAGAAAAACAATAACAATGTATTTTATTGGATAAAAAAGCATAAACTATTAACAATTTGTTTAGCAATTATCATTTATATAGTAATTCCTATTATTCCATTTATACAATCACCTACTGGAATTTTTTCAAAAGAAGATGCCACATTATTTTTAAGTTATTATGGAACAATCATAAGTGGAATTACTGGTGGTGCTCTTACTTTAGGCGGTGTTTGGTGGACTATTAACGATCAAAAAGAACAAAGAGAAAAAGATTTAACCATCCAATACAAACCAATTATAAATATAGAACACAATCCATTATATGAAAGTCCTTTATTAGATGAAGATAACAATTTTTTTTCATTCCCTGTAAAAATAATAAATCACGGGCGAGGAGAGGCACTTAATATATCAATAAAATATAACTATGGTGAAACGATAAAATTTAAAATAGATGAGAATTTTCTCACAGTTAATAACTTTTTTACATGTGAGATAATTTTTCCAACAAGAGTATTTGAACTATATCCAATAACTTTTTCTGACAATACTTATGTAGAACGTTTAAAAATAAAACATAGTATTTTTATAGAATATTTTGATATTTTTAATAATAAGTATATAGATACATTTTCTATCTACCTTGAAATTTCAAATAATTATGAAACTATTATTCAGTACTATATTGAAAAAATAGATTAAAAAACTCCCCCGCTACCAACAGGAGAGTAAAAATAAGGTACTACCAATACCTTAATAAAAAGAACCATCTCAAAAGCCCTTTTACACATTGGATTTTATCATATCAAGCATAAATAAATCAAATAAAAAAGGAGATGTATCTATGAATGTTTTAGAAAGAATGGTAAAAAACAAACGTTTACCTGTATTATTTATCGGCTCTGGCATTCCTAAACGTTACTTAAAAAACTTCCCAAGTTGGGATGAACTTTTAAATGAATCATTTTCAAAAGTAAATAGTGATCCGTTTTATATTGGCAGATATAAGGAAAAGTTCAATCGCGAAGGCTTATCAAATTTTGATCAATATAAAGAATTAGGCACTATTATCGAAAGTGATTTTAATGAAGCATTTTATAATAGAGAAATTTCATTTGGTAGAACAAAAAATCCAAGTTGGGCAAAAAGAGGGATTTCTCCATACAAAATGTATATAAGACATAGACTTAAAAATTTAAGACTAAATAATACTTCACCTATTATAAAAAAAGAGCTTCAAGAAATGGCATTATTAAAAAATAAAGTATCTGCAGTTATAACTACAAACTATGATAATTTTATTGAAAAGTATATTCTTGATGAACATTATACAGTTTTTACAAGACAACATGAAATGTTTTCTAAAGATTCTTATAATGTTTCAGAATTATATAAAATTCATGGTTCTATCAACGATGCTAGCACTATAATAATCACAAAAGATGATTATGCCCAATTTAATAAAAGTAGAAAATTATTTATTGCAAAAATGTTGACTTTATTCACGGAATCTCCAATCATTTTCTTAGGATATTCATTCACAGATGAAAATATAAGACAAATTGTTGTTGATTTTCTTAACTGTTTAACTCCTGAACAACTTAATACAATTAGTGATAATTTTATATTTATTACATACAAAAAAGGTGAAAAAAATCTAGAAGAAATTAAAAGAACTATTATTACTGAAAAAGGTGAAAATATTCCTATCACTGAAATAGCTACTGACAACTTTTTAAAAGTATATCAAACAATAAATCAATTAGTTCCTGGTATGACACCAAAAAATATAAGAGATACTCAAAGATTAGTAAAAAGAATTGTTAACAACACAATCATTAGTGGAGATCCATCCAATGTAATTTTTGGCATTGATGAAATCCCAGATGATATTTCAGATAAAAACATTGCTATTGCTATTGGTAACAAAGAAGATATAATAAATCAATATGGCTACAGCGTTGTTAAAGATGAAGAAATTCTAGAAGACATTATATTTAATAATAAAAAATTTGATGCGAAAAATATGTGTAAAGAAAGATTTAAATCACTTTATTTAAATAGATTAATGCCTGTTTATAAATATATAAAGAAATCCAAAATTGATATAAGCGAAGTGCCTAAATTAGAAGCCTATGTTAATCATCATAACGAAGTAGATAAAATTATTACTCCAGCATATAAAAAGAAGAATTTAAGAAGTGCTCCAACATTTAATAATATTCCTGAAGTAAAAAAATATATGCAAGAGACTAATGATATTAATAAAGTTTTCAAAGGTGTCTTAAATAGTATTGATATTTTATCATTATATCAACTTCGCGAAATTTGCAAACTTTATTTTCACAATTATATTGATAAATTATCAAAAAACTCAAATTTTAAAAGAGTTGTAATGTATATAGACTATATGGAAAATTTTAATTAAAGAAAAAATGCTAGTACCCACGTTATAGCTAACCATAACCGTTACTAACATTTAATCTCATTTGATACATTTAATTATGTTATCTTTAATATATTGAGGTTTAACAATAAAATGTTCTTACCTTCAATAGATAGTATATCAATTTTTTTGAAAAAAACAACATATTTTTTAATAGCTAAATTTTAGAAAAAAAACAAATTTTTCAATAGTTTTTATTAGCAAAATGTATTAAAGCATTAAAAAATTACATAAATTTATGATTTTAACAAATTTATTCAAATAATTTAGTTACGTTTAACTAATAAATTTTTTATAAAAACTCCCCTTGCTACCAACAAAAGGGAGTTAAAATAAGGTACTACCAATACCTTAAAAATAAAATGACCTACCAAAGCCCTTTTACGTACTCAATTTTATCACATAGAGCACGTTCAAGGCAAATATAATTGAAAGGACGTGTTTTTATTATGCCTAGAAAAGCAACATATAAGCGTAGACCAAATAATAGTGGTACAGTAGTAAAACTATCAGGTAAACGTAGAAAGCCCTACTGTGCTAAAATTTCAAGTGAAGAACGTGACATAGTTACAGGAAAAAAGAAACAAGTAACTATTGGTACTTTTGAAACTGAATTAGAAGCATTAAACGCCCTATCACTTTATCATTTAACTGTTAATAAACAAATTAACGATAAAGAAGCAAATGAATTATCTCCTGATATATTTAATAAAGTCAAAGAGAAACATGATAACAAAGTACCAACATTTAAAGAAATATTTGATATCTTAAACAAAGAAGAATTTTCTTTATTATCAAGTTCAGCACAAACTGGTTACAATTCATGGATCAAACATTTCAAACAAATATATGATAGAAAAATTACAAATATATCCTTACAAGATTTACAATTTGTATTTGATAATGACAAATGTGGAAAAGGTACAAAAGACCACATGAAAATACTTTGTACAAAAGTTTTCAAATACGCTGTCATTCATCAATATATCAGTCGTGATGAAGATTATACTGAATTTATTACTTGTGGAAAAAATCAGGAAAGTACAAAACATTATGCATTCTCTATGAATGAAATTAAACGTATTAGAGATGATAATAGTGATATAGGTAAAATTATACTCATCTACATTTTTAGTGGATTACGTGCAAATGAATTGCTAAATATTAATAGAAAAGATATACATATAGATGAAACTTGCAATGATGATGGTATTGAAAGAAAAGTATCTTACTTTGTAACTGGTTCGAAAACAGATACAGGTAAAAATAGAATTGTACCAATCCATAACTTTATTAAACCTTATGTAGAAGAATTGTTGCTATGTAAAGGAAAAAGATTAGTAGATAGAACTTATAGTAGTTTAAAATATAGTTTTTTTGAACCTTATATAAAAGAAATGAAAATGAAACATACTATGCATGATACAAGAGTAACATTTACTACTCTTTGTCAATTGAATAATGTTGATGTATTTTGTAGAAAAAGAATACTAGGACATAAAATGAAAGATATTACCTTCGATACTTATACCGATACGATTATTAATAGATTATATGTTGAGATAAACAAAATCAAGGCTTAAATATTTGTTACTTATTTGTTACTAATTACGTACCTTTAGTAATATTTAATCATCCAAAAGCCTTGATATTACGTCATTTCTACTACAAATTTATTTCATAATATGAAACATAAAAAGAGAAGATTTAATAATCTCCTCTTGTATGAAATTCTTTTTTGTTTCCAGTTACTTGATGTCTTTCTTTAAGTTTATTTTGAATATCTTCTAAACTGACACCTCGATCATTCATTAAAACAAAAGTGTGGAATAATAAATCAGATATTTCTCCAACCAATTCTTCTTTATTATCATTTTTTGCTGCAATAATTGTTTCGCTTGCCTCTTCACCCACTTTTTTACAAATCTTATCAACCCCTTCATTCAATAAGTAATTTGTATAAGATTTTTCAACTGGATGAATTTTACGATCAGCAATTGTTTTTTCCAATTCTCTAAAAATATCTCTTGCATCATAAGCTTGTACTTCATTAAAGAAGCATGAATAAGCCCCAGTATGACAAGCCGCTCCTGTTTGTTTGACATAAATCAATAAAGTATCTAAATCACAATCTAAATACATTCCTTTAATATCTTGAAAATGTCCTGATTCTTCTCCTTTATGCCATAACTTTTGTCTGCTTCTTGAATAAAAAACAGTTTGTTTAAGTTCTAACATTTTATCATAAGCTTCTTCATTGACATAAGCTAACATTAATACTTCTTTTGTTTGATAATCTTGGACAATTGCTGGAATTAATTCCATTTTATTAAAATCTGGTCTCATTATCTTGTTCTCCTTACATTTATACCATGTTTTTTACATTCATTTCTTACATCTTCAACAGTTGCTTCATTAAAATGGAAAAGTGAAGCTACTAAAGCTGCATCTACATTTGTCTTTTCAAAAACATCAATAATATCTTGAATGCTTCCACAACCTCCTGAAGCAATTACTGGAATGTCAACAGCCTTACAAACAGCATTAAGCATTTCAATATCATAACCCGCTTTAGTTCCGTCAGCATCCATCGAAGTAAGCAATGCTTCTCCAGCACCTAAACTTTCGCATTTTTTTACCCATTCAATTAAATCTAAACCTGTATTTTCTCTTCCACCTTTAACGTAGACATCCCATCCACTTTGATCTTCTCTTTTTTTGGCATCAATAGCAATTACTACACATTGAACCCCAAATTCATCAGCTGCTTCTTTAATTAGTTGAGGATTAATAATTGCTGCAGAATTAACAGAAACTTTATCAGCACCTGAGGCAAGAATCATTCTAAAATCATCTAATGTTCTAATTCCACCTCCTACTGCTAGAGGAATTGTTAGTTCTGAAGCCCCGCGTTCAATAATATCTTTCATAATGCCTCTATCTTCATAAGAAGCTGTAATATCCAAAAAGACAACTTCATCTGCACATTGTACGTCATATTTTTTAGCAAGTTCAATAGGGTCTCCAACATCTTTTAACCCAACAAAATTAACTCCTTTAACCACTTTCCCATCTTTGATATCCAAACAAGGAATTATACGTTTTGTAAGCATTTGATTGTCTCCTTTAAATCAATTTTCTTTTCATAATAAGCTTTTCCAACGATACATGCATAATAATCTTTTTGAGCAACTTTTTGAATATTATCAAAATCTTTAATTCCTCCAGAAACAACAAATTGAATTTGACTGTTTTTAGCGATTTCATCATACATTTCAAAATTAGGTCCTGTCAAAGTTCCATCTTTAGAAATATCTGTTGCTACAATATAACCAACACCAATAGATTCCAAATATTGAATAAATTCAATATAAGGCATTTGACTTGTTTCTAACCATCCTGCTGTAGAAACAAAACCATTTTTAACATCTACACCGACAACTATTTTCTCACTGCCATATTGTCTTAATGCTTCTTTTAAAAATTCGGGGTCTTTTAAAGCTGCAGTTCCTAAAATAACACGATCAATTCCTACTTTATCTAAATAGAGTTGAACTGTTTTCAAATCACGGATTCCTCCACCAAGTTCTATTTTCATTTTTGTGCTATTTCTAATTTTTTTAATCGTTTCTAAATTTTTAGCAAAACCATCTTTAGCGCCATCTAAATCTACAACATGTAAATAAATAGCTCCTGCTTTTTCAAAAGTTTGAGCAAGTTCTTCTGGATGATCACTATAAACCGTTTTTTGATTATAATCTCCTTTAAATAAACGTACTGCTTGTCCATCTTTTAAATCTATTGCTGGAATAACTAACATTCGACCATCTCCTTAAACGCAAGTAATATTTTATGCCCAACCATTCCTGATTTTTCAGGATGAAATTGGCACCCAATGACATTTTTATTTTGCACTAAAGCTGTAACTTTAGTAGTTCCATAATCTGTATACGCTACAAGATTTTCATCTTTACAATGTGCCATATATGAATGTACAAAATAAGCATCATCATTTTCATGTACATATTTCAAAATTGGTTGATGATTTGTTATATGTAATTGATTCCATCCCATATGAGGAATCTTTTCATCAATATCCATATAACGTACTGAACCTGGAATAAATCCTAGTCCTTTTGTTTCTTTTACTTCATACCCTTTTTCAAATAAAATTTGCATTCCTAAACAAATCCCAAGAATAGGAATTCCTGCCTCTTTTCGCTCTGTTAAAATATCAACTAAATGATACTTTTCTAAATTCTTCATCGCAGTAGGAAAAGTTCCTACTCCAGGTAAAACAATTCCCTTAGCTTCTTTAATAACTTTTTCATCTCTAGAAACAACAGCTTCAAGTCCAATTCTTTTAAAAGCACCGACAACACTTTTTAAATTTCCTACATTGTAATCAATAATAACAATCATTTATAAAACTCCTTTTGAAGAAACAATCTTATCTATATTTTTTTCATCAATGCGTACCGCCTCTTTTAAAGCTCTTCCAAAAGCTTTAAAACATGCTTCGATTACATGATGAACATTATTTCCATAAGCCTCATTTAAATGTAATGTTGCATTCATATTGTAAGCAACCGCTCTAAAAAATTCTTCTGTCATTTCACTTTCATAATTTCCTAAATTAACTTTAGGAATATCTACATTAAAAACAAGGAAACTTCTTCCTGAAATATCTAAATTGCATGTTACTAGTGCTTCATCCATAGGAATTGTAAAATGTCCATAACGTGTAATACCCTTTTTATCACCTAAAGCTTCTAAAATAGTTTTACCTAAAGCAATTCCCATATCTTCAACGCTATGATGACTATCTACTTCTAAATCACCATGACAAATCATTTTGATATCCATTTCACTGTGGAAAGCTAGCAAAGTCAACATATGATCAAAAAAACCAATCCCTGTTTGAATCTCTGCTTTCCCTGTACCATCTAAATTAATTTCTAAACTAATTTGTGTTTCATTTGTATTTCTTTCTAGTTTAGCTTCTCTCATGATTATTCCTCCTCAAAACGTACAGCAATACTATTTGCATGAGCATCTAAACCTTCACTTTTTGCGAAAGTTTGAACATCATCTTTAAATGTTTCTAAAACACCTTTGGGATAATAACTATAAGATGAATATTTAACGAAATCATAAACACCTAGCGCTGAATAGAATTTAGCTGTTCCTCCTGTTGGTAAAACATGGTTTGTTCCTGACATATAATCACCTAGAGGTTCTGGTGAATATTCTCCAAGGAAAATAGAACCTGCATTTTTAATATAAGGAAGTGTATTGACTGGGTTTTCAACTAAAACTTCTAAATGTTCTGGCGCTAAATAATTAGATACTTCAAAAGCTTCTTTTAAGTCTTTTACAAGAATTGCTCCTCCATAATTTTGAAGAGATTCTTCAATAATTTCTTTACGTGATAAATAAGCCATTTGTCTTTTGAGTTCAACATTGACTTTTTCAACAAGTTCTTTACTTGTTGTTACAAGCATTGCACTAGCAAGTTTATCATGTTCTGCTTGTGACATTAAATCAGCAGCAATATATTTAGGATTTGCATTTTCATCAGCAATAACTAAAACTTCGCTTGGACCTGCCACCATATCAATATCGACAACCCCATAGCTTAATTTTTTAGCTGTCGCAACAAAGATATTTCCTGGTCCTACGATTTTATCTACTTTTTCAATTGTTTCTGTTCCATTAGCGATAGCAGCAACCCCTTGTGCTCCCCCAAATTTATAAATAGTATCTACTCCTGATACTTTAGCAGCTGCGATAATTACAGGATTAACTTTGCCATCTGCTTTAACCGGTGTAATAATGACTAAATCTTTAACTCCAGCCAGTTTTGCAGGAATGGCATTCATTAAAACTGTTGAAGGATAAGCAGCTGTTCCACCTGGAACGATAGGCAAGAATAAAGATGTAGTAGGTCACGTTCTAGAAAGCGCCGGTTTTGA
>ENA-OWRC01001843-OWRC01001843.1-human-gut-metagenome-genome-assembly--contig:-NODE-1843-length-18887-cov-6.783188_pt1 | contig 18887 bp, 20 predicted proteins | sample MGYA00248268_ERZ651895 | MGnify/ENA primary metagenome ERZ651895 (study PRJEB26924, sample SAMEA4378242) | human gut metagenome | biome: human gut; feature: human-associated habitat; material: faeces...
CATAATTCTCAGCACTTCTATGGTCTGGATTGCCGCCAATGCTGCGGACAAACTCCGAGATACGCTCCTTTACCATGGAGCTATCCCGCATAATCACATCAGCATCATAAATGCCACAGCCCTCACGCCCTTGGGCAATTTCGCGCATCATCTCCGGATTTTTTTCCATGAAGGCTTTGGAAACAATGACTGATTCCGATTTTTCGTTTGGTGTGTTGTAAATACCGGATACAATCATATCAAAATGATACATCTGGCCGCTTTGACGATTCTTAAATTCGATAGGAATTTCTGCCCCGATTTTTTCTTCGATGTTCAGATCCTTCAGTATATTGGCAGAAACCAAAACCTCATTTGCTTTTTGGGGAGCAGAGCCTGTGCGCGGCGTCTGCATCCGAAGCTCCAACTGTGGCTGATCTGCGTAATCAATTTCCGCAACCATCCGGTTGGTGTTGGTCATGATCTCAATGGGCACCCAACAGCCCACCTTTTCAAACATGGCGTTTTCTTTTAACTGCTGAAACTGATCCTCGGAAAGTCCCTGTACCAGAGCATCCGCAGATGATCCCATCATTTTTGCCATGCTGTATTCCAGCGTCCCACTGGCACCCATGCCAATGGTCAGGACTGCCGTAAAGAGAAAAGTTGTCAGGGCAATCGCAATGACTGCAATCACATTCCGCATTTTGTTGCTTCGGAAGCTGCGGTTTGCCAGCTTTTTGATGACAGCCTTGTTGTTATTACCAAATAGAATGTCATTCATAGTTCCGCCCCCTTTACTGCACGATCTTACCATCCTCGATCCGAATAATGCGGTCGGCAAGCTGGGCGATCTCATTGTTATGAGTAATCATCACAATGGTCTGATGAAATTTCTGGCTGGTCATTTTCAAAAGACCCAATACATCGCTGCTGGTTCTGCTGTCAAGGTTTCCAGTAGGTTCGTCGGCCAGGATGATAGCCGGTTTAGAAACAAGGGCGCGGGCAATCGCTACACGCTGCTGCTGACCACCGGACAGATTGTTAGGCATACTGTTCAGCTTTTCATCGAGAGCCAGCATTTTCACGACTTCATTCATGAAATGCTTATCAACGGTATCACCATCCAGCTCCACCGGCAAAACAATATTTTCATAGACGTTCAGCACAGGAACAAGATTGTAATTCTGAAAGATAAAACCGATGTTGCGTCTGCGGAAGATGGTAAGCTGTTCATCCTTGAATTTCGACAATTCTTTTCCTTTTACTTTGATACTGCCGGAAGTTGGCGTATCCAATCCTCCCATCATATTCAGAAGTGTGGATTTTCCACTGCCAGAAGTACCAACAATAGCCACGAACTCCCCATCCTCAATGGAGAGGGTTACGCCATCCAGTGCTTTCGTAATATTGGGCTTTGAACCATAATATTTTTTTAGTTCAGTCGTTTGCAAAATGCTCATAAAGAACACCATCCTTTCTTTCGTTAAGCCCATTATAACGACCAAACCTCACAGGAATGTCACGAGCTATAAATTATTTCTGGACAATTCGGTTCTAAATGTCATAAGCCTGTGACATTTATTCTTCGGCGCACTTACTCTGTTCTCGAAGCAGGAAAACAGAAAAGGTTGACCCCTTCCCAACCTCGGATGTTACCCGAATATAACCGCCTTGCAAGGTTACGATCTCACGAGCCAGATACAGACCAATACCAATTCCATCTACATCATGTACGATGTCCTCCCGATAGAACCGCTTGAAAATTGCCCCCTGATGCTGTTCTGAGATGCCAATGCCTGTATCAGCAATGTCAATTTTCACATACATTTCCCAACTTTCAACCGAAACCCGGATTTGACCGCCCTCCGGCGTATATTTCACCGCATTATCCAAAATGTTGAACAGCGCTTCACCTGTCCATTTTCTGTCATGAGAAACGATCAAGCTCTCCGGGCAGTCCACTTGAACATTGATCTGTTTTTTCTCGGCGTTCAGAAGAATACCTCCCAATGCGGCGGCAAGCGTATCATAAAGCGGCTGTCTTTTCTTTTCCAGAGAAATGACACCTGTTTCCAGACGCGAGGTTTTAATCATAGCCTGCATGAGAAAATCCAGTTTATCAAGTTGGGTGGCCTGTGCTGTAAGAAACTCTTTTTGCTTTTGCACAGGGACTTCATTTTCAAGCAGGGTGCTGTTAATCATTTTCAAGTTCGCAATCGGGTTCTTGACCTGATGGGAAATATCGGAAATCAGTTCTTGCAAGTCAGCCCGCTCTTGTGCAATGCTGTTCTTGTTTTTCTGCATGACTTCATACAAACGGTTCAACCGATATTCAATTTTATAGAAAAGACTTTCTTCTTCCACAGTCTGTTTCGGCTGCATATTCCCGGACAACATATCATCCATTAAACTGCAAAAAGCATCGGAGAACATCGCCAATTTACGGCGAACCAGCACCATAAAACAAATAGAGCAAAACAGCACAAAAATGCCGAACAATAGTACATACCAAACAGCGGTTATATCTTGGGTCAACGCATATAAAGCCACTGAAATCGTCACCATTGCCGCCAGCAGGAGAACAGCTAAAAAGATACAGGCTTTGTTGACGGAAAGTTTTCGCACATTCATTTCAGCGCCCCTCCGATCCACATATAGCCCATACCATATACCGTTTTGATGTACTGACGGTCGGGTGTTTCGATTTTGTTTCGTACCCGGCTGATAGCCGCAGTCAGAGCGTGTTCATCCACAAAATTTCCGTCTGCGTCCCACAGTTTTTCCAACAAGACTTGCCGCGTCAAAACAATCTGTGGATTTTTCATCAGGATTTTCAAAAGTCGATATTCCAGTGGGGTGAATGTAAGTGGCTTTCCTGACAGGGCAGCACTCATCTCTGAAAAATTGATGGTCAGTGTACCATCCTCATAAGTATCACCACCATATTGTTTTGTCAGCCGCCCCAGCACCACCGCCAGTTTCTTTTGAAAGACGCTCATAGGGAAAGGTTTTGTCACATAATCCTCTGCGCCCAGTTCATACCCTTTGAGCATATCGCTTTCCATATCATTTGCGGTCAGAAAGATAATAGCGGTATCGGGGCGGCGCTCTTTTACCTCCCGGCAGAAGTCAAAACCGTTCCCGTCCGGCAAATTTACATCCAGCACAATCAGGTCATAGTCCTGCTTCGTCAAGAAACTACCGGCCGCTGATTTTGTCAGTGCAGAATCAACCGCATAACCCGCAGTATTCAAGTTATAGCATAAAGTATTATTCAAAAGTCGATCATCCTCGACTACTAAAATTCGCATGGTATCACACTCCTTCATTTTCAGTGTAGCACCCAAATGTCACAGAAACCTCACTGAGATTTGTTTTCTTTTCTCCGCCTGTCTACTGGCTTCTCTGCATTTTTAGGAATAAGCCAAATCGTCGCCATTTTTACAGCACCGGGGATGCGCCCAGATGTACACAAATAATTTATCTGGCGCGGCGTAACATTCCATTTTTGGCTTGCCTCTTTTAATGTTATGTAGTCCATTTAGCACCTCCAAAATATTATATTTCGTTTACTCGAAGAATACAAGTTTATCCCTATCTATTGCTCTGCAAAAATCAGCATAATCTTGCCGTTCATCAAGCATAATAAGGTTATTCCTTTGCACAAACCGGAACGATACAATATTATTGAGGTGAATGATTATGCCGATTGATGATTTAACTGCTTTAGGGCAAAAAATGCGGGAAGCCCGAAAGAATAAAGAACTGACACAACAGGAACTTTCTGATCTGAGCCATGTTTCTGTAAAGCAAATCGCCAATATCGAAAAAGGGAAAATGAATCCTTCCTATTTGATTTTGAGAGCATTGGCAAAGGTCCTGCACATCTCTTTAGATACGCTTATAAATCCAGATATTTCTCTGGAGGATGAGGGTGTCAATCAGATGAAAATGCTTTATTCCAGCTGTCCGCCAGAAATGCGTGACACCCTGCTGCATCACACCCAGGAAACGGTGAAAGAACTGACAGAGTTGTCCGAAAAATTTGAAACGAATTGAGCCAGTGAGTGAAATTTAACGATTCTCTCACTGGTTCTTTTCATTTCATATAAATTTAATCAAATAAGAAAGTTAACTTATACATATCAAATTTAGGTTACAAAAGGGACAAAGCTGATTTTTTACATCTACTGTCCCTTTTACATTTCCGTTATTATCTATTCATACTATATATCGTAAATAATTCCAGGTGGTAACAAAAAATTTAAAATTCTTTTAAAGTCAGAAAAGAAGTTCCCTACTCATTTAGACAATGAACTCTTTACGTTGATGAGTTGTCAACTGTATACTATTTTTTTACTTTTTTCCAAAATACAAAATATTTTACAGCAAACTGTAGAAAAGTAATAACATATACAACTAACATTACCCTAAAAAATACTGGTATCCAGCCTGGTTCACTGGGATCTGTTACAATAGTATCAATCAGGATACAAAGAATCATCAATATTAACGGAATTACTCTTCCACGAAAAATCCGATTCATCATATCCAGACGGGAGATGTCGTCACAGAATATTTCCTCTTTCTGTTGCATCTTGTCTGCTGGTTTCCTGAAATAATTGTATCCATCAAATTCTGTCAGGTATTCCCATCCGCAATCTTCAAACATTCGTATATATTCACTCTGATGTTTGATTCCTTCTTTATTGTAATCTAGCTGGTAAATTACCTTCTCAGGCTCACATCTCTCAAATGTATATAGTCCAGGAAATGTTACGCTCTTGAATTTCCAACCTTCCAAGTGCCTTTTGCTCAGGTAATTTTCTTCTTTTTCGTACTCCATAATACTAAACCAGCGAATTTCTTTTTTGAGTTTCTTCATTGCGTTACCTCCTGTGCATTACGATACAATCTGCGGATTCTTTTTAGCTCAAGCTCCAGAACTTCCGTACCGAGTTCTGTGATCTCATAAATTTTCCTTTTATCTTCTTCCCTGATAAAATGGATTAGGCCATCTTTTTCCATTTTTGAAAGACTTCCATACATGGTTCCAGGACCAAGTACCACTTCATTTTCTGTCAGTTCTCTTACTTTTTGTACAATCCCGTATCCATGATTTGGAGTACGAAGACATAACAATATGTAAAAACTTGTCTCCGTCATGGGAACGTAAACCTTTTTTATATGTGCATCCATAAACCTTTCCTTTCAGTGCGATATATCGTACTTCGATACTTGCATTATATCGCACTGTGATATATTTATCAATACAGTAATACAGTTATCATAAAAAAACCAGAAAATCAGTGTGTCCATTACTGATCTCTGATTTTTTATTTACAGATAATATATCACATGCTCTCTAATAGTGTCCTACAGAAGCATAAACTGATACAGCGTATTTTTATGGTTCTTTAAATAATCTTTGCATAAGAATCCATACTTGCATCGACTTTCATTATCAACTTACACATATCAAATTTCTTTTCATAGGTTATAACTTATATTCTATTTTAATTTTCAAAGTATACCATATCCCATGATCGTTCCGTTATTGATATCATAGCTTCTCTGGTTCACGGCATTACTGGAGTTTCCTTCCACGGTGTATACGGTACTGCCTTCGGTTTTCTCCACGATTCCCACATGGTCTGAGGTTCCGTCCCCGTTCCAGTCAAAAAAGATCAGGGTTCCGGGTGCTGGGGAATATCCCCGGCTTTTCCACTTTCCCTTGCTCTGGAACCATGCGATTCCATCATCGCACAGGGAGAATTTTGGCATCTTGCCGCTCTTGATGAGTCCTGCCTGATCCCCACACCAGCTGGCAAAGCAGGCACACCATGCCACATGGCTGTCAAAGCCATACCACGACCAGAACTTCTGGCCTCCCTCATTTCCAAGCTGGGTAAGTGCCACCGATACGATCTGGCCGTTGCCTCCAAACAGGCCGGCAAACAATCCGCCGCTGGAATAATACCGCAGGACATGTGGGACGTACTCTGGGTCGCCATAGGCACTCCATCCATGCGAAGCCGCCTGCTCGTTGGAAAACTGCAGGGCATTTTCGGCACTGTAACCGCCATACTTCCGTATCGCCCACGTTATGTATCCGTTGCCGTAGTTATATCCTTGCAGGGACAGTTTCAGCTTATCCATATCCTGTGGACTGGTGCATCCGGCTTCCTTCAGGCAGTCTGCATAATACTGGATTCCTACCTGTATGGAGTAATCTGCGTCCTGGATGGCATTGGGACTGTTGGAGTACCTGGTGTTGTATGGGCACTCACTGCTCTGCATGGGATCGGTTCCCCGGCCGCCGGATTCCTGCATCATGATCGCCTGTATCACGGAAACGTATTCGGGGATTCCGTACTGGTTGGCATATTTCTGGATAGCTGTTGTATAGGAAAGGACTTCCTGACTCAATGCTTCGTTGCTCTCTGAGCTTCCTGAAAATGCCGCACCGCCAATGATTCCGACCATGATAACCAATAAAAGAACGATAACTGCTCCGGCGGCTCCCAGTGCAGCCATCATGGACTGCACGGTTTTCGCTGCCGCTTCCACGGCGGCTTTGGCTGCCTTGAAGGTATTCTGCCCTGCCCTTGCCGTTTTCTGCATCCGGCGGACGTTGTTGGACGTCTGCATGGCAGCTTTCTTCGCCGCCTGCTTCGCTGCCCTTCGTTCCATCTGCTTCTGCATCCGGGCTGTCAGGGCGTTGGAGCTGGCCGCACGGAGCTTCTGCTCTGGCTGGACGCTGATCTTCGCAGACTGGGGAGCCGTCTTGATGATACGCTTCTGTATGGTTTTCGGCTCCGGCTGTTTCCTTGGTTTTTCTTTAATCCGAATGGTTTCCGGCTGTTTCTGTCGGATGGCGGTCTGCCTTACTGTATCTTTTGCTTCCTTCTTCCGGCTCTGTTCTCGGATGGAGAGCTGCTTCATTTCTGCTATTTCCTGTCTGTTCTGGATTCTTGGTGTCTCCCTGGCAGCCCGGATCTTCTGCTCTTTCGTTTTGACGGCATCTGAAACCACCTTTTGCCGCTGGGCTTCCTGGATCTGTACTTCCCGGATCTGTGCTTCCTGAGCTTCCCGGCTGGCAGGATTGGCGGTCTGTGTGTCCCCTGTTCCTCTGGCGGTTTCTTTCTCCGCTTCTTTTTTGCCAGCGGCTCTCTGTTTGATCTTCTCGTAGGAAGTCTGTGCGGCTGTCTTTCCGGCTCTGGTTACAGTTCTGCCTGTCTTTCTTGCAGCCCATTCCTCTGCGGATGTGACTTTCCCACTGGCATATTCGGATGGGGACTGTTCTCCCATGTCATTGTCCCTGGCATTTGCGATGGTCTGGGATTTTTCCTTGCTCTCCAGTATGGCCGTCCGCATCAGCTCCTTGGGGATTCTGGAGGCAGGATTTTTGGTCTTTGGTTTTGTTGTAACTTCTTTGGTTTTGATATCCTTCATCTCTCACCTCCAGTCTCGGCTTGTCCCGCTCTTACGCTTCGCCCGGCTTGGTCGTCATCAGGCGGTACAGTTTTGTATTTCTTGGAAACGAATTTTCAAATGGCACCAGATTTCCGGAACAGCGGATCAGACCATGGCCGGCACCCACATTGGTGATGTAGGATAACTGGTTGTCTGAAATATTCAGAAGTGCCGCCAGCTCGTCCCGGTCGGTGGTGGCCTGATTCAAAAGGATCAGGAACTCACTGTTCGCCAGCATCAGGCGGGCGGTATCGGATTTCAGAAGTTCCTCTACGTTCTGGGTAAGCCCGGTGACAAATCCGGAATACTTACGGATACGCTTGTACAGGCGGTAGAAAAAGTCCGCACTGTATTCGTAGCGGAACAGCAGATAAAACTCATCCGCAAAGATCCATGTCGTTTTTCCCTTCTTCCAGTTCTGGATCACACGGTTGAAAATAGAATCCAGTGTGACCAGCATGCCAAGGGGCATCAGCTGTTCGCCCAGCTCCCGAATATCATAGTCGATGATACGGCTCTTCGTGTTGACATTGGTTTCCTGGGCAAAGGTGTTCAGACTTCCGTTGATAAACAACTCCGAAGACAAGGCCAGTCCTCTGGCTTCTTCCTCCGGCTGGAGCATGAGCTGTCGGTACAGGTCTTTCAAAGTCGGCACCTGCCCTTTGTAACCGCCCCTCATATAATCCCGGTACACATCTGCGGTGCAGCGGTCGAGGATGGATTTCTCCTTTGCCGAAAGGTTTCCGGCTCCGACAAGTTGCTCAAACAAGGACAGGATAAATTCTGACTTCTCAATGAGGGGGTTGCGGTCATTGCCATAGGCGGAATCCATGTCCAGTGCATTCAGATGAGTATCCGAGGTTGCCGAGATCCGGATAACCTCTCCGTTTAAGGCTTCCACCAGAGAAGCAAACTCCGACTCTGGATCAAGGATGAGGATGTCATCTTCCGTGGAAAGGGCAAGGTCTACGATCTCCTCTTTTGCTGAGAAGCTCTTTCCCGAACCGCTGACACCCAGTCGGAAAGAGTTGCCATTTAACAGTTTCCTTCGGTCTGCCACCAGCATATTTTTGCTGACTGCATTCTGCCCATAATAGATGCCGCCCGGCTGCATGATCTCCTGCGTATGGAATGGAATCAATACGGCAGTGGACTCTGTGGTAAGGGTTCGCACGGCATCGATTTTCCGCAGGCCATACGGCAGGACGGTATTCAGCCCATCGACCTGTTGCCATTTCAGGGTTGCCATCTGGCAGAGATGTTTTCTGGCAATGGAATACAGGGTTTCCGTATCAGAATCTAACTGCTTCTTGCTGTCTGCCATATGTACCATCGTCAAGATACCGAACATCATTCTCTGATCCCTGGTGGTCAGGTCATCCAGCATCTCCTTGGTTTCTTTTCGCTGCAGCTCCATATCGTAAGGAACCACGGCAGAAAAGTTATTGTTTGCATTCTGGCGCCTCTGCCAGTTGGTGACATTTGTCTCTACGCCCAGCAGTCGGTTCTGGATCTCCCTCACTGCTTCGTCTGTCGGTACCGGGATGATGTCAATGGATAGCATCAGGTTTCTGCCAAGTCCGCACAGCTCCGATACCATCTCGTCTTTTACATAGCTGGCGTAATCTTCCATAAAAAGGACTCTGCCATATTGCTCACCCAGTTTAAAATGATCATTGTGGAATTCCATCGTGTCCGGGCAGATCCAGTCTTTGAAGCTGTGTCCTTTTTTCGCAAAGGCTTTCATGTCAAACGGGAAACTCTGCGGAACGTCTGCCTTGAAAAAGTCTCGGAAGATCTGGAGCCTCTGTTCTGCATCCAGTTCTTCCCCGATGGAGGACAGCTTGGCCAGATGGGTGATGATATCTGTTCCCACACGGGCGAAATAGGTTCTGGCTTCATCGATATTTTTCTTGTGAACGCTGACGGTCAGATAGCGTTCCTGATAGATGCTGTTGTTGGTACCGGAGATTTTGGACAGGAGCATGTCGTTGTACTCCTTCCGGTATGCATCAAGCCCGTCCCCTTTCATCGGAATCAGCAGGGACTGCTCAAACTCTTCCTTGTTGATCTTGCGGTTGTTCAGGGTAATCTTCGCCGTACAGCCGGAATCCAGTGCATTTAAAAGCTCGGAATAATCCAGAAACATTTCTGTCTTGTCCGCTTTGCTGGCAATGGAATAGTTGATATCCGTAAACCGGAATGTCCGGGAATACTTGCTCTCCACCTGAAAAATACCGTCCGGCCAGATCTTGCGGATGGGGATTGCCTGCTGGACAGACCTCGGTACTTTAAATTTTTCTTTGTCCTGTTTCAGTGTCTGACTCAGGGTTTTAATCAAAGGCATCACCCCTTCCTTTTCGCTTCTTTGGTTTCTTCTGTTTCGTCCGCTTCTTCTCCAGAAGCTCCGCTCCGTTTCCCATCATTTTTTCACCCAGCCGCAGGCTCTCTTCCAGACAGGAAAAGTACAGGTTTTCCGACTTAAATACCAGCCGTTTCGGATACAGCAGTTCGGATTTGATGACTGTCCATGCAAACTGTTCTGCCGTCATGCCGTGGTAACGGAAAAAGCCGCAGGCCGCAAAGGGAGCCGCCCCAAGGATGCACAGCCATCCAGTTACCTGTTCCCCGGCATATTTCCGGGTGAGGAAATAAATCCCAAGGGCTGCCAGGATTGCCAGTACCGAAAATAAGCACTGCCGGAAACTTAACCCCCAGAACATTGACTCCTGATAGTCTCGGATTTCTTTATTCATTTTCACTTCCATGTTGTTTTCTACCTTTCTCTTTGTGATCTCTGTTTTTTCTTTGGTTTCTGTTTGGATGCATCCCCTTGCTGGGTGCCATTTCTTTCCATAAATCTTTTTGTTCCTTCCGGATCAAGCTCTGCCAGTTTTTTCAGGTCGAATGCAACCCTCTGGAAAATGCAGTAACCGGATGATGCGGTATCCGGCTGGATCGTTCCCAGCTTATACTGCTTTATAAAACGAAGCTTTTCTTTACTGAAATTGTGGTCGATATAGGCTTCATTGATACCGCCCAGCGGAGCAAAGGGCAGGTTTACCGTAAGGTCTGCAAAGCTTTCCGGGCATCCATCTTCCATGTGGTAAAGCCCGATATAGAGATTGTCATCGTTCATGTAACTGTCTACCCGGAGAAATAATTTCTCCCGGCCATACTGCCAGTCGTAGCTCAGTGTCTTTGGTTCTTCCATTTTTTTGCCTCCTATAATCCCATGATCTCTTTTACAATCCGGTCAGATGCTTTCACTGCCCCGACCAGTACCAGTAAGTTAAATACCAGCTCCCCGATGTAATTCCAGACAATCGTCACAGCAGACAGGCTGGTATCCTCGACGGCCGGCGGACTCGCCGCAAACACCGAAAAGATGATGCAGGCCAGTGCGATGATGGCTCCTTCCAGACATACCCCGGCATAGGAACGGATAAAATTCTTTCCTACGGACTGAGTTGGCTCCCCGGCAAAGGTTGCCAGCGGGATCGGTGCGATGGCTGTGTACATATACAGCTTGAACATTCTTCCGTATACAGTCAGAATCATGACAAATGACAATACCGTAATCAGCAGGCTTCCTAATAAAGTTACGATCCACAAAGGGATAGATTCCAGCATCCCCACCGCTTCGATCTTGTCCACGATCTCCGAGGGCAGCTCCGTTACAGTTCCACCCGCCATCCCGGAGTGGGACATGATATTTGTTACGATGCCCTGCACAATGGAAAAGATCGCGGTCAAAAGCTCCATGCCGGACATGACGGCTCCCTGTGCCAGTGCAAAACGGATAAAGGCTTTCACTACATGTTCCGGCTTTTTCATATCCGTGAAGCTCCCACAGGTTTTCACAAGCCCCGCCGCAAAGAACAGAACCAGCAGGCCGTACCCGATGGCTTTCAGTCCACCGTTGATGTTCGTCATCACGCTCCAGATCGCCCCGCCCTTGAAATTCTCCGGGCTTTGCGTCAGCAGTGTCCAGATCTCAGCCAGCTTGTCGCTCCAGGTCTGCAAGGCAGAATTTAGATTCTGTACGATCCAGTTATCACTCAAACAGTTTCACCTCCCATCCCGCAAAAGTGAACAGGGAGCCGGCATTTCGCATGGCTCCCCTTCTGGTCTCTTCTCCTATCCCATGATCAGGTCCAGGATCTCTTTTGCAAAAGTAATGATGATACCGCCTGCCAGTGTCAGAAATCCGTTTGCCCTCTGGCTCGGATCGTGGCTCTTTAAGGACAGGCCGACCTGCACGATACCAAATCCCAGCAGGATCAGGCCAATGGCACGGATTAGGGAAAAGATAAACGTGGACAGGTTATTGACTACGGTCAGCGGATCGCCTGCGGCATAAACGCAGGTCGCCCCAATGCAGATCGACAGTACCATGACTGCATACAGAGCAAACAGTTTCTTCTGCCCTCTCTTCATCTTCAGCGGTGCGGTCTCTTTCCTGGTTTCTGTGTGTTTCTTATTTTTCAGTAAATTCATTGGCATTCCTCCCATCAAAAAGGCTCCCCGATGATGTCCTCATCCAGAAGCAGTTCGTAATCGTCATATCTTGTTTCATCAAACATAAAATCGTCATGCGCCAGCGGTGCTTTCGCATAGTTGAACGGTCCGGCACCGCCGTCCTCGGTATACCGGATGTTGGGATGCTTCATCAGGTCATACTTGGCATCCAGTATGGGCCGCTCCCCACGGATAAACAGAAGGGCATTCTGGTTGTCCAGCATACGGACTTCATCCGGCTGTAACAGCTCCCTTCCGCTCTGCTGGAAGTTGGTGGAGTAGCTGCCGGATTTTCCTTTGGTCTGCCCGTAGGTATTGGTGTCTATGGTTTCTTTCCCCAGTAATTCTGATACATATTTGTGTGTCTCTTTTTCGTTGCCGCCCAGGTATAAAAACTCATCGCAATTGCCCACCAGACTTTCCCAGGAGTCCTTGAACAGAGCCTTTAGCTGGCTCATGTTCTGGATGATGATGCTGCAGTAAATGGAACGGGATCGGCAGGTTGCCAGGATCTTCTCAAACTCATTTGGCAGGGATAATAGCGATAGGTAAGCCTCTGGCGTTTCCACCTCGGGCTTTTCCCCCGCTCCACACCGTGCGTGATAGTTTCCCATCACACGGCGTTCCACCGACTAAGATTACTTTTTAGTGCCTATATAGTCCTCGAATTGTATTTTCTCCAACTCTCTGTGTTTTCGGAGTTTATTGATTTTATCTTTCATTTCTTCGGTCAACTGTAAGTCTTTAAGCAACTTTCCAATTTTTACAGGATTCGTTGCTCCAACCAGTTCTGACACCTCTTTTGACAGGATAATCAAATTCCTGTAAGTGTCGTTTCGCTCTCCCTTACATGGTTTGATATGCACACATACCATATCTGATATTGACAGGGCATTGTGCGTTACCGCACATTTGCCTTTTTGTGCGATATATCTCGAAAGAGCGTTGTCTGCCATCTCCAACGTAGGGTAGAGATGTGCATTTTCCATCATGTATTTCATAACATCGTAGCTGATACAGTTTTCGATGTCTGAATACTTCCTCACATATTTATTGACTTCACGCCTTTTATATTTGGGGTATTCATAAGCCACATATCCAACAGGGATAATCATTCTTCCCTTTATCCATCGGAACTGCTTAGACTTTCCATACTTTTCCTGAATAAACTTGCTGGTTATCTCGCCTTGACGTTCTATGGGGTAACAGCGGTTATTATGATTCATGCCGTTACTTTTTCCCGTTACTTTAAAGGCGATTTCCGCAAAGTCTGCTGATACCATAGTTGCCATACAGTAATAGTTGTGCATTCCCATAACCATTGCATTATAAAGACTTATATTTCGGTCTATCTCGCTTTGTTTGCTCGGATTCTTTATGTCTTTCCAAACGTCACTTAGCTTTTTAATGACCTTTGCTTTACTCTTGTCTGCCATGTGGGAACGTATTACCCACTTACTGCCTTTTGGTACAACCTTAAATTTGATACCGAGGAAAGTAGTGTAATTCTTCCGCAAGTTTGTGATACCCGACTTTTCTCCACTGGTCTGTAAATGCAGATTTTCTGCCAACCAGAGTTTTGTGGCACACATTACCTTTTTCGCCGTTGCATAATCCCGACAGAATAGCTTAAAATCATCTGCATACCTTACGATATACATTTCTTTCAAATCGGTTTTTGCTCTCAGCTTATTCCATTTCTGCGTTCTGTCTACTGTGAGGACGTTTCCCTCTTTATCAGTCTTGTTAAACTCTAAACCTGTTTTACCCTCTTTGATTTTGAATATTTCCCACTGACTGGCAATCCACCAGTCCAGTTCATTCAATACAACATTTGCAAGAAGTGGGGATAGAATCCCCCCTGTGGTGTACCCGTTTCGGGAGTGATTATAATGTCATTGAACAGGATTTCCGCTTTCAGCATCTGCTTGATTATCATAATCAGCTTTCTGTCCTGTATGCCGATTCCCCACAACTGCCGAATCAACTTACTGTGGTCGATATTATCAAAGAAGCCAACAATGTCTACATCTACTACAAAGTGCAGATTCTGCAACTGTGCCATTTTATAGCATTGTGCGATTGCATTCTGCGTTGACCGATATGGTCTGAAACCATTGTTCCGCTCATGAAATTTCGCTTCACAAATCGGCTCCAGTATCTGTAAGATACACTGTTGTATCAGTCTGTCCCAAATACTCGGAATCCCTAATGGGCGGATTTTTCCGTTGTCTTTCGGGATTTCAACTCGTCTAACCTTTTTTGGCTGATAATAGTTCAACTTATTTCTGACGGTTTTAATGACCGATTCGATGGGCAGTGACTGTATCGCTACAATCGTTTTCCCATCTGTGCCGGGAGTTTTGCTCCCACTGTTTTTACAGATATTTCGATATGCAAGTATGATATTCTGCTCTGACACAATCAACGGCATGAGCCTGTCAAATGTCTTTCCATTCTGGCTGTCCTCAAATAATCGGTAGCCTGTTTCTTTAGCGTCATACCTTTCTGCATTTCGCTCTGCTTTGTTTACAATTCGTTTTGCCATAGTAACCAGCTCCTTATCAGAGAATGATTTTTTCTTAGTCGCACCACGACAGCTATGAAAATCTCCATTTTGGTGATTACTATATAGGCATGAAAGAAAATCTTAGTATCGGCTTGAGGCTATCCCTCCACCGCTTATTATTACGGCTTCACAGGTACTGTGCCTCTACTCTCACAGCCACTAATGCACTTATTATAGAAAGGCTCTTTCAATCCCTTTCCTTTTCGATACAACTACGGTACTTTTTCCGCTGATACAGTCAGCTCCCGTATTGGCTGCTTTCCACGTTCCGCATAACTTAGGATTGTTGCCACTTAGGTCGTTCCTTTAGCCCTGCAAGCATTATCTTCGAGCGAATCCCTCAAGATACCTGTGTCCTGTAAACACAGAGGGCATTTCATACTAACAACTTTTACTTTGCCCCGCTTGCGTACCCATTGGTACACTTGCATTTCTGCAAGCCATTCGTTTAGAGCCGTACATTCGGAATCTTTGTCAGACCGCCTTTTTGGTCATTCTAACCATATGGCAACCCCACCCGCACTGTCACACACAACCCGTACCTCTACGAATCTTTCCTCGCCATTAAGCGTTAGGGTGTGCTTCGCACGACTTCCCCGAGCTTATAACCCCAACCGTCTGTATTCGGCTGACGCTATTCGGAGTATTAGTGAATCCCCTTCAGGGCGTTACCCCGTCATTTGAGATTTCAGTTATGCAGTTCTCTAAAACCACATTTATTTAATTGTTTGTGACTTTAGGCTACGCTTTTGTCGGTTATTCCCACCGTTTTAGGCGTAGAACGTGTCACACTGTTGGCGAACTCGTCCAGAATCAGCCGCACATGGACGGGCAGCCGCCCGCCGTATTTGTCGTCGGCCCGGTCGCACAAAAGGTTGATAAGCTGGCTTTGCACCATTGCCAGAATGAAATTAAAGGTCGTGTCCGTGTCCGACATAATCAGGAACAGGGCCGTTTTTTTATCCCCGATGGTATCAAGTTCCAGTTCGTCGTCCTCCATCAGCTCCCGCACCTCCCTGATGTCAAAAGGCGCTAATCTGGCTCCGCAGCTTATCAAGATGGAGCTGCGGGTCTTGCCCGCCGACAGCAGGAATTTACGATACTGGCGCACCGCAAAGTGTTCCGGGTCTTTTTCTTCCAATCGTTCAAACATCTGATCTACCGGGGATTGAAATTCCGGGTCGTCCTCGCGGGCTTCGCTGGCGTTTATCATTTCAAGCAGCGTGGTGAAATTCATTTCATCGTCCGGCGCTTCGTACCAGATATAGCCAATGAGGGCCGAATACAGCAGGCGTTCCGATTTGATCCAAAAATCCTCGGCGCTTTTTTCGCCCTCTCCCTTGGTGTTGCAGATCAGCGTGTTTACCAGCTTCAAAATGTCCTTTTCCGAATGGATGTAGCGAAACGGGTTGTAGCGCATACTCTTGGAAAAGTTAATGGTATTCAGCACTTTTACCCGGTAGCCGCACCGCACAAGGAGCTGGCCCACCTCGCCGATCAGACTTCCTTTCGGGTCAGTAATCACGAATGAGGTCGGGTAGTCCTTGGACACGCACTGCATGAGGTTGGGCTTCACAAAGAACCGGGTCTTGCCGCTGCCGGAACCGCCGATCACCAGCACATTTTTGTTCCGGGCGGTCTTGGGGTCTTTGGGCCGGTTGTTCATGGTGAGGCGTTCCGTCTGGGTCAGGAGGATGTTGTTGTCAAACACCGGGTCGATGTACGGGGCTATATCTTTCGGCCCGCCCCAACGGGCGCTGCCGTACTCGACACCCCGGCGGTATTTCTTGGCGTTCTTGCTCTTGCAGTACACCATCAGCCGCAGTGCCACCGCACCGGCCACGCCCACCGCCAGATCGAACAGGTGGAAGCTGGGGGCGGCGCTTTCAAAGGCAAGGGAAAAGCCGTCCGCAAGGTGCAGCAGCTTTTCCGACAAGTCCGCCCCAGCCGCCAGCCGGTAGGTCTGTCCCAGCTTGCCGAACAGGTAAACAAACAGCAGGTAGGGCAGGTTGGCGATTATCAGCTTTTTCATTTCCGGCTTCATCGTGACAGCCCCCTTTCCTTGATTTTCTCCTTGGCCTGCTGGCTGCTTCTGGCCGCTGCCTTTTCTTTCAGGACGGCAAGGGTCTTTCGGATGGAGGGGCGTTCCTGCTGTTGGAGCTTCTTGGCTGTAAACTCCTTAAACGCCTGTTCCAGATTGTCCGCCTGCTTGGATTTGAAGATCACGATATACCGGGGCGGATGGGTAGTGCGGTCTTTCCGCAGGGTAAAATCAATGTCGTATTTCTTGGCGCAGGGCTTAAATAAGCCAATGTTGGCGTCGGTGATCTCAATGTTGGACAGGGCGGAACCGTCCTTTTTGAGCTGCCGTAAGCTCTGCTGGCCGTGATGGGCCTTGCCCGTCCCTTTCTGCCGGGCGGCCAGATATTTTCGGATGGCCGCTTGCAGCACTTGGGCGGTGAGCTTGCCCGTCTTAACCGCTAACGCTATGGTTTTCTGGTCTACTTCTTCCTGCAACTGCTATCCCTCCTTTGGAAAGTCAGCAGGCAGGCGGATGGCTTAAATCCGCACCCGCAGGCCGGAGAGGTCGTCGGCATGGATTCCCACCAGATACCAGTTCTCGGCCATTTCAATGCGGGTCGGCCTCCATCTGCCGCCCACCATCACATCAAAAGTTTCTCCGCAGTGCAGGCCGCCGTAATAGTCCGCAAGGTCAAAACGGATGTCGTAGCGGTCTGTCTGCTCGTCAAAAATCAAAGCACCCTGTTTCATAGGGTCGTCCTCCTTTCTCGTCGTCACAAGCTCCATATCGCTTGTTTCCACGCAAGCGTGAAAAGCTCGCTCATTTCGCTGTTCCTCCTCTCCCACAAAATCACCGATTTTGCGGGGGTCCCCAACTGCCTGTGTTCATGTCATGGGCCACCAGCGCCGTGTAATAGCCGTTGATGGTGCTTGGGGCGTTGAACAGAACCGCCAGCAGGTATTTTTTGATGTTCCGTATTTCCGTGGTGTTTTTGCTGATACAGTCAAAGACAAACTCAATGTGAGAACTGTTCAGCTTCATCAGCTTGGATTTCACCAGCTCGGCGGGGTAATCGTCCCCGGCAATGCGGATAGTCTTTCGGGCGCTGCATACGGTTTCCACCAGCAAGTCCACAATCTCGTCCAGCATATCCCGGTCAATCCCCTTGGCGTACTGGCAAAGGTGTTCATACTCGATGTTGTCCTTGATGATCTCCCGATAAATCTCTACGGCGCTCTGTGGTTTCGCTCCCGTTCCTTTCCGTTCCGGCGGCGCAGCCGCTTCTTCCCCCAAAGGAGAGGGAGGGAAAAGGATAGGAATGGAATCGGTATTTGATCCATCCGTAATTGATTTTTCTTTACTTGATATATCTTTATTTAATTGCGTTGGTTTTCCCAACGTAGGCTTTTCCTGCGTTGGATTATCCAACATTGGATTTTCCAACGTAGGTGAATCCGGCACAGGCTGGGGCTGTTCATAGATCACATAGTCCGCGCCGCGCAAGCGCCCTTGGCTGTCGCGCTCACGGGATCGGACGATGTACCCGGCCTGTTCCAGCTCCCGGATTGCGGCCCGGATCGCGTCAATCTGTTCCCGGTTGATAAGGGACAAGCCTTTCAGCGTAAAGTCCCAATCCTCCGGCAAGGACAGCATTTGCGACAGCAGGCCCTTGGCTTTCAGGGACAAGTCCTTGTTCCGCAGGTGGTGGTTGGACATCACCGTGTAGCCCCGGTTTTTCTCCACTCGAAAAACTGCCATCTCGTCGTCCACTCCTTTCACTTGAAATTTCACCGCGCCGTCAAGGGCGGTGAGCTTGCCCGGCTGGTAGGGACATTCCTCATACACACAAAACTGGTACTTCCAGTGCGGGCGGTAGAAACGGCAGGTGCCGCAGTCCTCCGGCGCTCCGGCCTCGCCGTTGTCAAAATGATCTGCGCCCGGCCTCGTCTGCATGAGCTGTTCAAAGGCCCGGTCGCTGCCGGAAGTAAAGTACATAGGCGGTCGCCTCCTTTCTGGTTTTGGGCGCAAAAAAGCGGCGTTCTGATCTCCCCAAAGGGGAAAAGAGAACGCCGCCGTCTGCGGTGTCGTATTCAATTTTCGATGTGTCACTATTTGGGCGGTGGGCTTCACGGGAGGCAGAAGCGTGTCAAAGCTCAATCCGAAAGTAGTAAATCGGTAGTAAATTCAGTTCTTATATCCCGTGAAATGCCCGTATTTCCGGGCTTTTTGGAGATAATCAGAGTTGTTCTTACAACAACTTCACGGTTCTTTCTTTTTGCCATAGGCCTACCTCCTGTCTGGCAGGAGTTTCGAAAT
>ENA-OWRC01001846-OWRC01001846.1-human-gut-metagenome-genome-assembly--contig:-NODE-1846-length-18868-cov-17.423324_pt1 | contig 18868 bp, 20 predicted proteins | sample MGYA00248268_ERZ651895 | MGnify/ENA primary metagenome ERZ651895 (study PRJEB26924, sample SAMEA4378242) | human gut metagenome | biome: human gut; feature: human-associated habitat; material: faeces...
ATGCCTGTTACATCGATGGTAAAGAATACCACGTTGCATCCGCACGATTTCATAAACAATTCGTATTAGCTTCGTTTAAGGAAATTCCTGATCGTAACACGGCTGAATTATTCGCTAAGAAAGAGATTCAAGTACGTCGTGAAGATTTGGTAGAATTACCAGAAGGTCGTTATTATATTTTTGATATGATTGGCCTTGAGGTGCAAGATACAAAGGGCAATGTACTTGGTACATTGACGGATGTATTACAACCGGGAGCTAATGATGTATATGTGGTTTCCAAAGAAGGGGAACCAGATCAATTGTTTGCAGCCATTGATGATGTTATCATTGACATCGATATGGACAAACGCATGATGATCGTTGATCCGCCTGAGTGGGTGTAATCCATTTAGGCGGTTTTTTATATCTATTTATAGGTGTCTTATGATAGAATTAATTATAAGATAGCTATATATAGATATATGATAATAATCAGTGTATTCGGGGGAGGCCTGTTGTGAAAATAGATATTATATCCTTGTTTCCAGAGTTTTTTGATGCCTTCTTTAGTCATTCCATCATAAAACGAGCCATAGAGGCGGGACGGCTAGATATGGCTGTGACGAATCCGCGCGATTTTAGTCATAATAAACATGGACAAGTGGATGATACACCGTATGGTGGTGGGGCAGGCATGCTCATGATGGCGCCTCCTATTTTTGAGGCCGTAGAATCTGCTGCCTCTAATTATGATAGTGCTATTAATGGCAACTATGAAACGGATGAGATGTGTGATGAGATGAGCCTCATTGGTAATCCTAGTGAAAGTATACGTCGTCGCATTGTATTTATGGGTCCTACGGGTCAACCTTTCACACAGGAAAAGGCTAGAGAACTAGCAACTTATGATCAACTGATTCTCGTATGTGGCCATTATGAAGGTGTTGACTATCGTGTAGAGGAGCATCTAGTAGATGAAACCATTTCCATTGGTGACTATGTGTTAACAGGTGGCGAGTTGCCTGCTATGGTCGTTGCTGATGCGGTGGCTCGTATGATTCCTGGCGTATTAGGCGCAGCTAGTGGGGCCCAAGAGGATTCATTTTATGAGCCTTTATTAGAATGTCCTCAATATACAAAGCCTCCAGAATTCAGAGGATGGGTTGTTCCTGACATATTGCGTAGCGGTCATCATAAAAACATTGCTACGTGGCGACAAAAGGAAGCCTTAAAGCGGACACGATTGTTGCGGCCCGATTTGTTGGAACGACCATTAACAAAAGAGGAAATTAAACTTTTAAAAGAAATTGTTGAAGAAGAGTCTAGGCTATGAATTTTAAGTGTTATGATGTTGTAGAGATTCAGGGAAAGCGATACGTAGTTACTGAAGTTATCTCCTATCAAGAATTCATCATAGAAAAGACAGTGAATTATACTCTTAATGATGAAATGTATAATAATGAATTAGGTACTCATAAAGGGGCTAAGAATTGGACCGAATATGGTCTTATGCCAGTGGATGGTGAAGATAAAAAATGGCTCACCATTGTAAATGGGGAAAAAGACTATTGTACCTTTTCAGAGACTGTTTTACGTTCAACGCCGCCTAAAGGATATAAACTGTACGATAAAGGCTTACAACGCGTCATGTCTGTTAATGGCGAAAGTAAAGCTAGAAGCGGTGATAAGGCCGATTATAAAGAATATAGATCAATTAAAAAGGATAAAACCTATGTATTCTTTATTGAGGACTGGCATGGTGGTTTGACGGATCAGGCTCAAGGTGAGCGGATTCGTTTGTCTGATGTACATCGACGGCGAGATCAGGCTGCTCAAGCAGTGAGTAAAAAGATTCGTAATGCAGCTCGCAGAAAAGAATGGACACGATTGGGTCTGAGTTGGGGAATCATTTTATTCTTTTTGGGATATTTGTTTATAGGAGATCTGTCCTGGCATGAATTGCGTGATGAAGTAGGATTCCCATATACCATGGAAGAGCGCATTAAAGATTCCTATTATTATGAACCGCAAGGCACAAAAGACGGTTTGATGGTATATACGTCAAAGCAAGATCCTAATGCAACGGCTATCGATCTTATCGATGCTGTGTATGGCAAGGTTTATAATATTAAACAAGATACTAAGTCCCCTGAGCGATGGATTGTCATTTATACGACTAAAGAGGTATCTGTTATTAGTGTGGTTAATGGCACTACGTATGTTGAAGTGGGGCAATTAAAAAACTTGTCAGATTCGGAGAATACACGCATAGCGACTATTAGAAATGACAGTGAAGTATTGTTACGATATGCGTATATGGTGGAATTAAAGAATAAGCAGGGACGTAAGACATTATCAAATATAATAAAAGATTGATATAGTATTGATTTCAGTTACGAAATCAAACGAAGGAATATTATATGTATGAACCAAGTAAGAATACTGTTTACATAGCCATAGCGTTTACATCTATAGCAGCTCTAGTAGGCGCTTGTTCCTATTGGGACGATATTAGCTATGCTCTATGTGATGTGGTCAAACCAGAATCGAATAATGGTGAAGTGCGGCTCGTTGATGATGAAGGTAAAAGCTATACCTTGATTAATCATGGTGATGGAAAAGAAACTGCACTTTATGATGATGCTGAAAAATCTGTTACCTTTCATCGTGATGAGAAAGGTGATATTATATGGGATGCAGGCTTAGCCAGTTTGATTCCGACTTTGGCGGTAGGATACTATGCATTTCATGGTTTTTCAGCTCCAACGGCATATATGGATGCACCTAGTATGACCTATCGCGCTACATCACCTCTTACCCCTTTTGATGCAAGTACAGGCGCTAGTAAACCTAATAGTGCAAGAGTGGCTAGAACTATTAATGAAATGACTAGAAATCGTTACAATACTAAAACGAGTAATCGAGCACATAGAATTGGTGAAAAGTATGGCTTTGGTAGTGTAGGGGCTCGAACTTCGAGCGGTGCCTCTTAATGAAAGGATGAACAATGAAATCCTATATTGATGAGCTTGATAGAAATATATTTAATTTCGTGGAATATGAAGGGTATGATGATCGGTATCCTTCTTTGTCTATGCAGGCCTTTTCATCCGACTTTTACGATGAAATTCGCCATGCTTCACGTAGATTATTTCAAATATTTTGTAAAGCTGCAAAAGTATTTCAAATGGCACCAGATGACTTTGCTCGAAATATGGATATGCCAGACAATTTAATTCCTTATTTACATAAGTCGAATGCCTTAGGGTTACCGACATGGTTATCACGCTTTGATTTTGTTCTCGATGTAAATGGTAATTTGCGGATGGTAGAACTTAATGCAGATACGCCATGTTTTCTTATTGAAAGCTATTATGCCAATGAAGTAGCAGCTAATTATGTAGGACGAAAACATCCTAATATAGAATGCCAAAAAGAATTACATACATTTTTAAAGCGCATGTATGATGCTGTTTTATCTGCTAAGTATGGTAGAAACCAATATGAATCTATGCGGGCAAATAGAGAGAGCCTACCTAAGGATCCCTTTGTATTCTCCTGCTTTCATGATTATTTTGAAGATTATGGAACAACACAGTTTCTTATGAATGAGCTAAAAACAGCCTGTCCTGAGGCAGACACGCGATTCATATCCTTTTATGATATGAAGATTGATGATGAGGGCATTCCTTTAGAAGATGGTAGTCATGCGACTCTATTATATCGATTGCATCCCATGGAACTTTTGATTGATGAACAAACACCAGATGGCGAACCTTTGGGTGAAATGTTCTTAGATTTGTACGAGGATGATACATTCGCTCTTTTTAATCCGCCAGAGTCCATTATTCTACAAAATAAATCCTTTATGTCCTTAGTATATGCATTGTATTTAACAGATCAATTTTTTACAAAACCAGATCGAGATATCATCGAGCGTTATTTGGCACCATCCTATTTTGAAAATGATTTTTCAGCTCTTGATGATGGCCTTTATATTCAAAAGGAAATTTGGGGCCGTGAAGGAAAGCATGTACAAGTTGTTCAAAAGCGTGGTGATACATCTGAGCTTTACATGGAAAAACTAGTTGATAACTATGACGATATTGTTTGTCGCGACAGTAAAAAGGTGATGTATCAAGACTTTATACAGCAGAAACGTTTTACTCATACAGTGGATTGTGGAGTGAAAGATGGATTTTTAACCTTATCCTGTTTTATGCTTGGCGATCAAGCTTCTGCGGTAGGGTGCCGTTTTTCCCCAGAGGAGATAGCTGGTACAGAAGCATACTTTGTACCATTACTAATAGAGTGAGGGAAATACTATGGAATCTTTAGAGAGGGTGCGTATGGAGTTTAATTGTTATGATGTCTTAGAGGTTCATGGCAGCCGTTATGTAATCACTGAGAAAATTAAATATATAGAGATTATTCCAAAAGCAGATAAGGAACAATCCTATAGGGGCCAGCCGTCTATGACCAAATCACCTGGTGATTATTGGCATGAATATGGACTAGAGGCTGTTGAGGGAATCGATAAAATATGGTTAACCATTGAGTATAATGATAATGAATGGTGTACCGTATCTAGAACATCCTTTCATACACGGCCGGGGAAAGATTTTACATTACATCAAATCGGTTTAGAAAAGGTTGTCGATGTGGATGGTGAAAGTGGTGCCTCCGTAGGGGACCGCGCAGGATATCGAGAATATCAGCTACCTTGTGAAGGTGGTGCTAGTGTATTCTTTGAAGAAGAGTGGTTTGAAGGTAAAAAAATGTTTGCCGAAGGATCACGAGTGCCCTTGGTGAACATTCGTCTTTGTAATGATGCAGCCGCTCAAGCTATTAAGCAAAAGATGCGTAACAAATCAATGAAAAAGAGGTTTGGATCTATTGCTGTTGGCGTGGGGTATGGTGTACTATTTTTACTATTTCTATTTTGGTCGGACAATGATTTGTCTTGGCATAGTATACGCGCTATGTTTGGAGTGCCTTACACGGTAAAAGAACATATGCATGACACATCTGCATATTATACAAAAACAGATTCGGATAGCGACTATGTATACACGTCTACACTAGATCCTGTTAGTACCGCATTAGATTTGATTGATTCTGTGAATGGTGATATTAAGAATGAGCGGGATAACTTAGAAGAGGGACATGAAGTTATTGTGTTTTATTCTGGGGACTTGGTGTATCTCATCACTAATACGGATGGACAAACTAGGGTTAAAGTATGTGAACAATCAAAATTAACACAAGAGGATTGGAAAATTATTGATCGTACATTAATCAGCTCTCATATACTCGATAACTATGCGACCATGGTTCGCCTAGGGGATAATACGGGACGCGAACGCTTGTATCCTACCAGCAACTCTAACAACACATCCAATACAAAATTATATTATTAGGAGGCTTATTATGATTTATATACCAGATGTATTATTGACAATTTTTTATGCTTGCTTTGGCATTATATTGATGTTAACTGCGAATACGGTTATTGATTTCTTCGTGCCTGGAAAATTTAGTGAAGAAATTAAGCGTGGTAATTGTGCTGTGGCGTGGCTTTCAGCGGGATCATTTATCGGTATCGGTGAAATTTTGCGCGCTGTTATCATGTCACCAGCCGTAACTACAGCTGATACTTCCTTGTTACATGGTATTGTAGCCAGTGTTGTATATGCTGTGCTTGGTATTATATTATTTGTGACAGGCTATATGTTTATCAATATTTGGCATCGTAAATATAAATTGTCCGAAGAAATCATGCGTGGTAATACGGCGGCAGGCATTCTCGTATTTGGTATATTCGTAGGTCTCGCTCTTGTTATTAGCGGTGCTGTGCACTAAGGGAGCGTTTTATGTATAAGCCAAGTAAGAAAACCATATACCTTACAGGTGCTTTCGCTGCTGTTGCGGGTCTTGTAGGTATGTATTCCTACTGGAACGATATCTCCTATGCTGTATGCGATAAGGTGTACCCTGAGGCAAATGAAGGAGAGGTTCGATTAAAGGATAGTCAAGGAAATCGGTATTCTTTATTAAATCATGGCGATGGTAAAGAAACAGCCTTATATGACGACAATCGATCGGTTACTTTCCACCGTGATAATAGCGGGAATTTGGTATGGGATGCCGGTTTAGCAGGTTTGCTACCAACTATCGCAGCTGGGTATTATATGTTTCATGGGTTTAATCCTCCTACAGCACGCATGGATGGACGGACTATGACGTATCGCGTGGCATCGCCATTAAAACCGTATGAGCAACCGACTGAATATACGTCATCCGGCTCAACTATACATGGCTATGGCGGTGGAAGAAGCTTTCGAAGTTATGAGAATAATAGAAGTAAGAAAGCATCATCTATAGGGCAAAAGTCTGGTTTTGGTAGTGCTGGTGCGCGGTCTAGTGCTTCGTAATGGATATGGTGGTACCATGTATTGATAAAAGTTGTTTAAGATTTAGGAGATAGAGTATTGGCAAATTTATATATTGGACTCGTTCATTATCCTATTATGAATAAACATAAAGAGGTGATAACGACGGCCATTACAAATTATGATATTCACGATATTGCGCGCGCATCTATTACCTATGATGTGTCTAAATATTTTGTGATTCATAATATACCGGCTCAACGAGAATTAGCGGCTACCATTATGGAACATTGGAAATCTGGTTTTGGTAGTACCTATAATCCAGATAGAAAAGATGCTTTCACAGGTGTTGAACTCGTTAATTCTATTGCTGTGGCAGTGCGTACTATCGAGGAATTAGAAGGGGTGCAACCCATCATAGCAACCACCGATGCTCGGACCTATGATAATACAATTTCCTATGCACGGATGCGTGAACACCTTGAAAATGAGGGCCGCCCTGTGTTAGTATTATTTGGTACCGGTTATGGTATGACGAAAGAAACGATGGAAAGCTTTGACTATATTTTAGAACCTATATATGGCCATGGTGAATACAATCATTTATCTGTGCGTAGTGCCGTTTCAATCATCTTGGATCGATTACGGGGCGAAGCATGGTGGAATAAATAGGAGGCGTCTATGTCAGGACATTCAAAATGGGCAAATATTAAACATAAAAAAGGTAAAACCGATGCATTGAAGGCTAAATTGGCTACGAAAATCGGTCGTGAAATTACTGTAGCAGCACGTATGGGTGGTGCCGATCCAACAGGTAATATGCGTTTGAAATTGGCTTTACAAAAAGCTCGTGAAAACAACATTCCTAAGGATAATATTCAACGTGCTATCGACAAGGGCGTTGGCGCTACGGATATGAACGCATACGAAGAAATCGTATATGAAGGTTACGGCCCTGCAGGCGTTGCCGTTACTGTAGAGGTTATGACGGATAATCGTAACCGCGCGGCTGCTGATGTGCGTCATGCTTTCTCTAAACAAGGTGGTAACCTTGGTGAAAGCGGTTGTGTAGGCTGGATGTTTAAATCTAAAGGCGTATTCGTTATCGATAAAGAAGGTCACGATGAAGATGAATTGACATTGTTGGCTCTTGATGCGGGTGCTGAAGACCTCAAAGCAGAAGATGATGTATTTGAAATCTATACAACACCAGAAGATTTCGATGCGGTAGAACAAGCATTGGCTGATGCGGGCATCGAAACTGAAGTGGCGAAGATTACCATGATTCCAGATACAACTATCGAATTATCTGGTGACGACGCTGTAAAAATGCAAAAAATGCTCGATGTTTTGGATGACCTTGATGACGTACAAAACGTATATCACAATGGTATTTTGCCAGACGACGAAGAAGAATAATAGAAACAGGGAGTGCTCTAGGAGCACTCCTCATTTTTTGCCTTTATCTGTTTTCTCCCTATAAAAAGGTAATAAAAATATCGCGATTTCATGAATTTCGATGTTCTAATATGCTATAATAAAATAGATTATGAGTGTTACGAGGTAAGCATTGGCTTATCTCATTTTTAAACTGAGGGGGATGGAGTGCGGATTATAGGAATCGACCCAGGGACGGCAATTTGTGGCTATGGCATTATTGACGTGCAGGGAAGCAAACTAACGCCAGTAGCCTATGGGGCTATTACGACCCCTAAGGAACTGACGGATGCACAGCGTTTAGAAATCTTATTTAATGATTTAAGCGATATTTTAGAGGAATATAAACCGGATAAATTTGGTGTAGAGGAACTCTTTTTTAATCGTAATGTAACGACGGCAATTAAGGTAGGCCAAGCTCGTGGGGTTATATTGCTGGCCGCTGAGCAACAGCGCATACCTATATATGAATATACGCCATTACAAATTAAACAAGCTGTTACCGGTTATGGTAAGGCCGATAAAAATCAGGTTATTTACATGACCATGAATATTTTGGGAATTCGTGAGAAAATTAAGCCCGATGATACGGCAGATGCATTAGCAGTCGCCATTTGTACGGCGCATAGTTCTCACCAAGATAGATTGATGAGGTTAATTAAATGATTGGGTATGTACGAGGCATTGTAACGCATCTATTCAAGGAATCTTGTTATGTAGATGTACATGGTGTAGGGTACCGTGTGTATGTGCCAACCACTACACGACAACAATTAATAGAGGGGCAAGAGGCCACATTGTTTACCTATCTCAATGTTCGGGAAGATGCGATGCAACTATACGGATTCTGGACAGAAGATGAGTACGAACTTTTCATTTTGCTTATTTCTGTTTCTGGCATTGGGCCAAAGGTAGGCTTAGGAATATTGTCAGGCATGACGCCAGAGGCTTTCAAATTGGCTGTTATTAATGGTCAGGTACAACAATTAACAAAATTACCGGGCATAGGGAAAAAATCGGCAGAGCGTCTTGTTTTAGAATTAAAAGATAAGTTAGCTAAAATGACACAGATTAGTGTGGAAACCCCTGCGGCAATTCAACCTATCAGTGTTTCTCATAGCGGGCCGAGTGGTGAGGCTATTGAAGCACTGGTATCATTAGGATATGCTCAAAAAGATGTGGCAGCACTAGTTGAATCCTTAAACGATGGTACAAAAGATGTATCTGCATTGATTAAAGCTTGTTTAGTTGAACTTGGGAAAGGACGTTAGCCATGAACGAAGAAGTACGCCTTGTAGGCGGCGGTGATCGGGAAGAGGACATGTGGCAATACAGCCTACGACCTAAGTATTTTAACGAATATATTGGCCAGCGAGAGGCTAAAGATAACTTGAATATTTATATTCAAGCTACCAAACAGCGTGGCGAAGCATTAGATCATGTTCTCTTATATGGTCCGCCTGGGCTGGGTAAAACTACCTTGGCGGGTATCATTGCTAATGAGCTAGGTGTTAATTTTCGTATAACATCAGGCCCTGCGATAGAAAAGGCCGGCGATTTAGCTGCTATTTTGACGAATCTTGATGAACATGATGTATTATTTATCGATGAGATTCATCGACTTTCACGAAGTGTAGAAGAGGTATTGTACTCTGCTATGGAGGACTATGCCTTAGATATCATTATCGGCAAGGGACCAAGTGCGCGTTCCGTCCGCATTGATTTACCAAAGTTTACGTTGGTTGGTGCGACGACACGAGCTGGGGCATTGGCTGCGCCATTGCGTGATCGATTTGGTATTGTGAGTCGTTTGGAATATTACAAACAAGAAGAGTTAGAATTTATCGTAACGCGTGCAGCGGATATTTTGAATATCGGCATTGAGCAAGCTGGTGCTAGTGAGATTGCTCGTCGTTCGAGAGGAACACCGCGTATTGCGAATCGACTGTTAAAGAGGGTTCGCGATTTTGCACAAGTTGTAGGGAATGGCGTTATTACTGCAGATATTGCGGATGAAGCGCTGAAACGTCTACATGTGGATAAGATGGGACTTGACCGCATTGATAGACGAGTGTTGAAGTGTATTATTGAAAATTATGATGGTGGCCCTGTGGGGATAGAGACAATAGCGGCTGCCGTCAGTGAAGAGAGAGATACCATCGAAGATGTGTATGAACCATATTTGATGCAATTGGGGTTTTTAGGTAGAACACCGCGGGGGCGTGTGGCTACTAAATTGGCTTATGATCATCTAGGTATTTCACAAACAGGGAAATAAAATGAAAAAGAAACAATTACCATTAATGATTATGACAACATTATTATTAGGCATTCATAGCTTTGGAACTGTTGAGGCCGCACAGGTAGCAGGTAAATCGGGAACAAAACCTGTTGTAGCAAAATCATCAACAGCTGTGTCGGCAAAGGCACCTGTGAAAGCTGTGCGTGGAACGATTGGTAAATCCACATTTAAACCGCTCGTTACAAAACCAGCACCAAAGGTTACTACATCTACGACTATTAGACCTAAAGTTACGGCATCGACAACTGTTAAACCTAAGGTTAATGCACAATCAAGTGTAAACCCAAAGGTTACGACCGTAGCGAATGCAAAACCAAAGGTTGCTAATACTCCTGCTGTAAAACCGAAGGTTACAACTTCTACTACAGCATCTCGTGCAACGGCCACGGTGGTGACGAAGAATCAAGTAGAACAAGCAACAACGCGCGTTCGTGTGGAAAACACACCGGACGTTCGCGTTTTATTGGGCAGTCGACGTCAAGATGCCTCTGTATCGAGTGCAAATGGCGTAACTGTTCTTACTAGCAATAATGATAAGGTTGGTAGTCATAAGGTTGTATCTGTAGGTGTACGGGGCAATAAGATTGCTGTGAATGGCAAAGCTCTTGATTCTGTTGTCACATTAAAGCCTACGAGTGGTGACATTTTCACCTTTGAAGGCAAAGCGTATCGAGGGGCTCTTACATTGCGGGCCAATAATGGAGCTATGATGGTTATCAATGCAGTTCCATTGGAATCATACCTATATGGTGTTGTTCCACAAGAGGCGATTCCATCTTGGCCAGCAGCAGCCTTAGAAGCGCAAGCTGTAGCGGCTCGTACGTATGCACTGCATACGATGGAGCAAAATAAAAATCAGCTCTATGATGTGAGCACTTCTACAGATCATCAAGTATATGGTGGTGTGAGCGGCGAAACACAAAGCACTACGGCTGCTGTTAATCATACTAAAGGCGTTGTTATGCTATATAACAATCGTCCTATTAATGCGTTGTTCCATTCTGATGGTGGTGGCTATACAGAGGACAGCGTCAATGTATGGGGCAATGATATTCCGTACTTGAAAGGTGTTAAAGACTTTTCAAATAGTAATTCTAGTGCATCGAATTGGACGGTATCTACAAGCCGTAGCGCTTTAGAGGGCAAGTTAAATGCTGCTAGTAAGGGCGTGGGTAAGTTGAAGAGTATTCAATTGACCCCATTGGGAAATCCTGGTAAGGCTACATCTGACAGAGGCGTGTCTGGGCGTATCAAATCGGCGACCTTCGTTGGTACTGCTGGTAAGGTTACGGTAAGCGGTGATGATTTGCGGGGCATGTTGGGTTTAAAATCAACATTATTTGATTTTTATGTCAATCAAAATCCAGCAAGTTCAACCGGTAAAGCGTATCATACTTTCACAGGTAAGAATGATACAGTGTACATTAAAGGTCATGGGTGGGGCCATGGTCTTGGTATGTCACAATGGGGCGCCGCTGAAATGGCGAAACGAGCTGGTGCGGGAGATACTAATTATTATCAAACAATTTTAAGACATTACTATAGTGGTATTACATTGAAGAAAATGTATTAAGGATAAGAATGAAAGTTACAGATTTTGATTATGATTTACCAGAGGAGCTTATTGCTCAACATCCTGTAGAACCTCGCGACACATCGCGGTTGCTTACATTGGATAAAATAACTGGTGAGTATACACATAAAGCGCATTTTTACGATTTACTTGATGAATTACAGGCAGGAGATGTCCTCGTGTTTAATAATACGAAGGTTATCCCAGCTCGATTATATGGTCAACGAGAGGGTTCCGGTGGCAAGGTGGAGGTTTTATTGCTTACACCATGTGGAGAAAATCGCTGGGAATGTCTCGTTAAACCAGGTAAGAAATGTCCGATTGGACAGGTCATCGTGTTTGATGATCGTTTGAAAGCAACTGTGCTAGATAAAACCGATTTCGGAGGACGTATCGTAGAATTCACTTGTGATGGTGTATTTGATGATATTATTCAAGAAATTGGTGAAATGCCATTACCTCCTTATATTCATGAAAAACTTGAAGATAAGGATCGCTATCAAACTGTGTATGCAAAGGAAAAAGGATCTGCTGCGGCTCCAACAGCGGGACTACACTTTACACCGGAACTATTAGAAAAAATTAAAGCTAAAGGTGTAGAGCTCGAGTTTGTTACCCTTCATGTTGGTTTAGGTACCTTTAGACCTGTATCGGTAGAAACTATTGAAGATCACGATATGCATAGTGAATTCTACAGCGTATCTGAAGATACAGCGCGCCGTATTAATGAAGCAAAATCTAAGGGTAAGCGTATTATTGCAGTAGGTACTACATCGATTCGCACCTTGGAATCCGCCTCTACTGATGATGGTATATTACATGCCACAAGTGGGTGGACAAAAATCTTTATCTATCCGGGCTATAAATTTAAGATGGTAGATGCATTGGTAACCAATTTCCATTTACCACAATCTACATTATTAATGCTCATTAGTGCACTAGCCGGTCGTGAACATTGTTTAGCAGCTTATAAAGCGGCTGTAAAAGAACGATATCGATTCTTTAGTTTTGGCGACGCTATGTTTATACGTTAGGAGTTTTTATGCCGAGTATTACATATGAATTACAGAAAACCTGTCCTCATACGGGTGCCCGTGCGGGTTTGTTACATACGCCACATGGCACGTATGAAACACCTATGTTCATGCCCGTAGGGACACAGGCGACAGTAAAAACGATGACGCCAGAAGAGTTAAAGGCCATTGGGTCACAAGTGATTTTAAGCAACACCTATCATTTATTCCTAAGACCTGGCCCTGAGCTCGTAGAGGAAGCTGGTGGCCTTCATAAATTTATGAATTGGGATCAAGCAATCCTTACGGATAGCGGCGGTTTCCAAGTATTTAGCTTAGGCGATATGCGTAAGATTACAGAGGAAGGCGTAACATTTAGATCTCATATCGATGGATCTAAACAATTTCTTTCCCCAGAGGTAGCAACCAAAGTACAGGAACAACTTGGCTCCGATATTGCGATGGCCTTTGATGAATGTATTCCTTATCCTGCAGAACATGATTATGCGAAACGCTCTACAGCGCGTACTACGCGTTGGGCACATCGATGCCAAGAGGCTCGACATGCTCATGATAGACAAGGTATGTTCGGTATTGTACAAGGCGGTATGTATAAGGACTTGCGCAAACAAAGTGCAGAAGAATTAGTTGCGATGGACTTTGAAGGATACAGTATCGGTGGTTTATCTGTTGGAGAGCCACATGATTTGATGAATGAAATCCTCGAATATACAACACCTTTGTTGCCAACCAATAAAGCTCGCTATCTGATGGGCGTTGGTACAGCCGACTGTTTGGTAGAGGGTGTAGCACGTGGTATTGATATGTTTGACTGCGTATATCCTACACGCGTTGCTCGAAATGGAATGGCTATGACGTGGCATGGAAGACTGAATATTCGAAATGCTCAATATGCACATGATTGGGGCCCTCTTGAAGAAGGCTGTCAATGTTATACATGTAAAAATTATTCTCGTGCGTACTTGCGTCATTTATATAAGGCAGAAGAAATTTTAGCATTGAGACTTGTTACATATCATAATTTATATTTCTTATTAGAGTTTATGCGCCAGATGCGTAAAGCTATTTTAGAGGATCGATTCCCTCAATTTAGAATGCAGTTTTGGGATAATTTTAATAAATAATTTGGCATACTCGTAATAAATAATATAAAAAAACTAGTCAAATTCATTTTGAATAGATATACTTATAAAGATAAGATGAATTTTAGTGAGGAGGATTACCCATGGGTGATATCGAACAAATTTTACAAACTAGCTGGCCGATTCTTTTAATGGTCGTAATTTTTTATTTCTTGTTGTGGCGTCCACAAAAGAAACAACAAAAAGAACGTGCTAATCTTTTAGGTAGCTTGAAAAAAGGCCAAAAAATTGTAACTATTGGTGGTATCTATGGCGAAATCATCGAACTTGATGATGAAAAAGTTAAGGTACAAGTAGCGGAAAAAGTAGAAATGACATTTGCTCGTACTGCTATCGCATCCGTAGTTTCTAAAAAAAATAAGGAAACTAAGTAATGATAACAAAAGAAGCAGTGCGCCAGGCGTGCAAGTCCCAGCGCGCTGCTTTATCTATTGCAGATTGTGAATCTTGGGCACCTAAGCTGTGTCACGAGATTGTTAAATTACCTCAGTATGAACAGGCACAATCGATTATGGCCTATTTAGCGATGCCTAAAGAAGCCAATTTGGATGATGTTATAGAACATGCTTTACAGGCAGGTAAACGCGTTTATGTACCTGTTTGTACTGATAAGACTACGATGATTGCTGTACGACTTTATAATCTTCACGATGTAGTGCATGGCGTTCTAAATATCCGTGTCCCAAAAGAGCCCTATGAAATCATTAATCCTAAGGATATTGATTTGGTGTTAGTGCCGGGGGCCGGATTTGATCGACATGGTGGTCGTATGGGAATGGGAAATGGTTATTATGATCGTTTCCTTAAGGAGCTTTCACCATCGAACTATATTGGTGTTGCATGGGAAGCGCAAATTATGAAACATCCAATCCCAATGGAACGGTATGATCAACGTATGCCCGCTATCGTTACAGAACAGGGTGTAATTCATGTTATTTAGAAGGGAGCAACGATTTTGAAAGGCAAGGCTATAGTTAAATTCTTAGTCGTTATTGCTGCAATTATTGGTTGTTTTGCGTATTTTATTGGACCCCTAGCCGGTTCATTAAAACAAGGCCTTGATTTACAAGGTGGTACGCATATTGTGCTAGAAGCAGAGGATACTGAACATGGTACAGCTGATAATGATGCGGTAGAACGAGCAAAACAAATTCTTGAACGACGCATTAATGAAATGGGTCTGTCCGAACCTATTGTACAACGGGAAGGGGCAAAACGTATTATCATTGAATTACCAGGTGTCAAAGATCCTGATGAAGCAATGAAACGTATTGGTAAAACAGCGGTCCTTGAATTTAAAAATGAAAAAGGCGAAACTGTTATGACTGGTGATGACCTAAAAGATGCAAAAGAGGAAATGGGTCAAAATAAACAACCTTTAGTTGCTATCGAGCTTAGTGATGAAGGGGCAAAGAAATTTGCTGATTTAACATCTAAAAATATTGGTCGTCATATTTCCATTACTCTCGATGGTGAAGTACTCACAAACCCTGTGGTACAACAAGCTATTACCGGTGGTAAGGCTACTATTTCTGGTAGTAAGTCCTTAGATGAAGCAAAAGATTTAGCAATTTTATTGCGTTCTGGTGCATTACCTGTAAAAATTAATGTCCTTGAAGTTCGTACTGTAGGTCCTTCTTTGGGTCAAGATTCAAAGGATAAATCCGTAGTAGCATTTGGCGCTGGTATTGCCATGATCATGGTATTCTTACTTTTGCTCTATCGTTTATCCGGCTTTGTTGCCAATGTAGCATTGCTTGTATATGTTATGTTATTACTTCTCGTGTTAGGTAAAGGTTTTAATGCAACTATGACCTTGCCGGGTATTGCGGGTATTATCTTGTCTATGGGTGTTGCTGTAGATGCGAACATCCTGATTTTCGAACGTTTTAAGGAAGAGGTTTTCTCTGGTAAATCCATGCGTGTTGCTATGGAGGCTGGTTTTAAACGGGCTCTTTCTACAATCACTGATGCGAACGTATCCGTTATCATCACAGCTGGTATCTTGACGGTCTTAGGCTCTGGTCCGGTAAGGGGCTTTGCTATCAGCTTGGGCGTAGGTGTTGTTGTAAGTATGTTTACAGCGATTACTGTTAGCCATTTCTTGCTTCGCCTATTAATTGATTGTAACTTTACTAATCATCCATTCTGGTTTGGTGCTAATATCTCACCAAGTAAAAGTTCTGATGATTTTGCACCAAAATCTTTGAAAGGAGGTAAGCGCAAATGAGTTTCAACGTAATTAGACATCATCGTTGGTGGTTTGTGATTTCCTCCATTCTAGTAATCATTAGTTTAATTTCTATTTTTACAAAAGGCTTTAACTTTGGTATTGACTATACTGGTGGTACCATTGTAGAGGTTCAATTCACTAAACCTGTAGAGGTTAGCCAAGTTCGTGATGTATTGAAAACATTCGACCTTGAAAATGCACAAATTCAATTGTCTGGTGATACTGCAGAAACAGCAGGCGAAGATGTTATGATTCGAACTCGTAACTTGGAGCCAAGTGAAAGTGCAGCTGTAGTAGAAAAATTGAACAGCGATATCGGTGAAAACACAGTAAAACGTATTGAAACCGTTGGTGCTGTTATCGGCTCTGAAGTAACGCAACATGCGCTATTGAATCTTGTTATTGCCTTTGCTGTATTGGCGCTCTATATTTCTTATCGTTTTGAATATAGAATAGCCGCATCTGCATTGACTGCTATTTTCCATGACTTGATTATGGTATTAGGTGTATTCTCATTCTTCCAATTAGAAATCGATGCATCTTTCTTGGCGGCCATCTTAACCGTTGTAGGTTATTCCATGAACGAATCTGTAGTTATCTTTGACCGCGTTCGTGAAAATGCTCATACTCATAAACGTACTGATACATTTGAAGATTTGGCGAATGCTTCTATTGCACAAAGTATTCATCGTAGTATCTATACATTAGCTACTGTAATGTTTGCCTGTGTATCTCTATTTGTATTTGGTGGGGATACAACAAAAAACTTCGCTCTATGTATGATTATTGGTTTCGCCAGTGGTGCATACTCCTCCATCTGTGTCGCTACATCTTTATGGGTGCTCTGGAAAAATAGAAATAAGAACGACATTCGCAATCAATAATTTGATTGTTATGGTGAAAGCTATAAACCCTAATCGCATTTTATTGCGATTGGGGTTTTTCTTATGAGTAAGATCATTGTGATTCAAAGAGAAATAACATACAATAAATACCATATAAGGTTTTAAGTAGAAAGAGTGATATAGTGAGTTCAGAACGTTTATGGAGTCCTGCTTTTATCAATTATGGTGTAAGTAGTGGCATTTTTTATATGACCCAATATGTCTTAGTGGCGGCATTGCCCATAATTTTAACAGCTGAATTAGGTGGTACCGCTTTAGATGCGGGATTAGCTATGACATATTTCCAAATTGGGACCATCTTATGTCGTCCTTTTGCAGGGCGTTTAATTGATGGGTTGGACAAACGCATAATTTTATTGATTTCATCTGTTTTATTCTTTATTATTATGGGGTTGTTTAATTTAACCACATCGTTACAAATGATTTTTGTGCTACGGGGCTTACATGGCGCTATATTTGCATTAGGTACTACTGTTATGGCAGCACTGGCCGTAGTTGTTTTGCCTGCTTCACGCAAAGGTGAAGGCATCAATATGTTTGCTGTATTCTCAAATATTGCTATGGTATTAGGTCCTGCTGTTGGTTTATATGCATTACAAGTCTATGGAAGTTCAGCGCTATATATATTTCTGACTATAATGACTGCGCTAGCTTTTATTTTGAGTAATGTCATTCGATTGCCAAAAGAGTTAGCTAAACCTAAACAAAAATCTTCTAAGGGATGGAGTATATCTCAGTTTATAGAGAAACGAAGCCTTCCTTGGGCATTAATGGGATTGTTTATAGGTTTTACATACTCTGGTGTTCTAGTATTTATTCCTATTGAATTGAATAGTATGGGATCAGGTGTATGGGGGAGTGTGTTCTTTGCTTTGTTTGCGCTCATGATAATTATTAGCCGACCATTAGTAGGTAAAGTATATGCTAGATATGGATCACGCTTCGTCATCTATCCTGGTGTAGGTCTATTTATCGTAGGCCTCGCTATTCTTGGAGTGGTATCGACTCCGGTTGGGATTATTTGTACTGCACCATTACTCGGGCTAGGCTATGGAGCAGCTCAACCTGCATTTCAAGCGTTAGCAGTTCAATCAGCACCAATAGAACGTGCAGGCGTTTCTACAGCCACATACTTTTTAGCACTTGATATAGCCGTCGGGGCTGGATCGGTTATCTTAGCCTTAATTGCAAATGCATTGGGCTATCAATCTTTATATCAAATTACATCACTTATAATGATCATAGCATTGGCTTTATATCATTTTGTAATTCGCAAACACTCATATATAGCGGAATAAGCATTATAAAAAGCACGTATTTGTTATAGTATTTATGATTAGTCATCTATCAAAATACTAAGGAAGTAGGTGCTTTTTTATATGTATATGTACATATATGACGACAAGGTAAATAGGTGAAAAACTTATATATAAATGAGATAATGATGAAGTTACAAAAAGCATTAAAAAACATGTTGACGTTTTCTTTGTTTATGATATACTAATACAAGTCGTTAGGACACAGCGTAATTCGGATGACAGCACATCATTAAAACCGTTGAATTTAATTCAAAAAAGTTTTAAAAAGTGCTTGACGAAATACTCTGAACTTGGTATTATAATCAAGTCGCTAGCGCACGACAGTGACTAGCAAACAGATCTTTGAAAACTGAACAATGATAGGTAATCAATCATATGATTGAACATATGCCAGAGTGCGGGTTTTGACAAAGTCAAAACCAACCATAATTCAAAGTTACTTAAATGTAACGACAACAAATAATGAGCTATTCAAATAGCTTCAAGATATCTTGGAGAGTTTGATCCTGGCTCAGGACGAACGCTGGCGGCGTGCTTAACACATGCAAG
>ENA-OWRC01001848-OWRC01001848.1-human-gut-metagenome-genome-assembly--contig:-NODE-1848-length-18858-cov-3.457746_pt1 | contig 18858 bp, 15 predicted proteins | sample MGYA00248268_ERZ651895 | MGnify/ENA primary metagenome ERZ651895 (study PRJEB26924, sample SAMEA4378242) | human gut metagenome | biome: human gut; feature: human-associated habitat; material: faeces...
GCACAGGCAGGAGCTATGCTGCAGACGACAATTGCATTTACCATGCAGTCCGGTTCCGATGCATATAATGTGATTCCGCAGGAAGCAACCCTTGGAGCCAATATGCGTTTTATTCCCCATCAGGGAGAAAAGGAAAGTCTTGAAATTATCAGGAATCTGGCTTCCAAATACGGTTTAGAGACGGAAATTATCCATTTCAATGACTATACAAAGCCCGTAGATATCCATGGTGAGGGCTATCGTCTGATGGAGCAGGTGATTGCACAGACCTTTCCGGGACTGCCATCCAGCCCTTATGTAATGACCGGGGCTACCGATGCACAGTTCTATAGTCCGGTATGTGACAACTGCATCCGCTTTGCGCCTGTGGTTTACGGACCGGAGCAGATGAAGGGCATGCATGGGCTGAACGAGTGCATGGAATATAACTGCCTGCCCGGCGCGGTACAATTCTATAAGAATCTGATCTGTGCAGAGAAGTAGTTCAAGAAAGAGAGATATGACCAATTTAAAACACTGGACAAGGTGGTTCAAAAAAAAGACACCAGGCAAAAAGCTGTCCCCCAAAACAGGCAAAACGGAAACTGGATATACCTATGTCATGAGCGATCTGCACGGCTGCTTTGACGAGCTGAACGCGATGCTTGCAAAGATCGGCTTTTCGGATCAGGATAAGCTGATCCTGGCGGGAGATTATATGGAAGTCAAAACTATGAAATGCTCTGCTGGATGGAGCAGGTTCCTCAAAATATCCTGCTGCTGCGCGGCAATCATGAGGAAGAGTTTTTATGTTATCTGGAGCTGCTTTTGGCAGTGCAGGAGAAGCGGCAGCTTGTGATGGATGAAAGCAGCAGCAAGGATCTGGAGCATCTCTATCAGGAGACAAAGAACCTGATAGAGCAGCATAACCGACAGACAGAGCAAATCCGGGTGTTCGATCATTATGGGACGCTGGAGGAGCTGATTACAGAACAGTGTACTTCTATGGCAGATCTGCGGCGGTGGGCAGCCAGGATGGAAGCAATGCCATATTTTTGTCGGTTTTCTCTGCCGGAGAGGGAATGTGTTGTGGTACATGCCGGATATCTGGAGCAGTTCCCGACAGCCGGTCTGACCGGAAAATATACCTGTGTCGAAGATTTTTATCTCCGGGCGCGGGAAGATGCGTATCTGGCCGGGGGAATCGAAAACGGGATGATCGTTGCGGGACATACGCCGACGTTGTCCAAGGATTACATGATGTATAACGGCGGTCTGGTTTACCAGCATTATGATCCGCAGAAGAACTGTCTGTATTATGATATCGATTGCGGCTGTTCTTACCGTACGGTTCGTGCAAACGCGCGGCTGGCGTGCCTGTGTGCGGAAACAGGAGCGATTTATTACTTGTAAAAAGCGTTCAAATAGTATAAAATCGGAAACGATAGGATTGCGAACAAAGGAGAGCGGTAAAATGGCACTGAATAAAAAGCCTGTCACCGGTATGAAAGATATTCTGCCTGCAGAAATGCAGCTGCGGGATTACTGCATCAACGTGATTAAGGAAACTTACGGAAAATTTGGATTTACTTCTATTGAAACACCCTGTGTGGAATCCATTGGCAACTTAAACAGCAAGCAGGGTGGCGAAAATGAAAAACTGATTTTTAAAATTTTAAAACGCGGCGAGAAATTAAATCTTGCGGAAGCAAAAGAGGAGATGGATCTGGTAGATGGCGGTCTGCGTTATGACCTGACGGTTCCGCTGGTTCGTTTTTATGCAAATCATGCAAACGAGCTTCCGTCCCCGTTTAAAGCGCTTCAGATCGGCAATGTATGGAGAGCTGACCGTCCGCAGAGAGGTCGGTATCGTCAGTTTATGCAGTGTGATATTGATATTCTGGGTGAGCCTTCTAACCTGGCGGAGATCGAGCTGATTCTGGCAACGACTACGACTCTTGGCAAGCTCGGCTTTCAGGATTTCGTCATCCGCATCAATGAAAGAAGAATCCTAAAGGCGATGGCAGCCTACAGCGGCTTTGCAGAAGAGGATTATGATACGGTATTTATCATTCTGGACAAGATGGACAAGATCGGCGCAGATGGTGTAAAGGCTGAGCTGGTAGAGAGCGGTTTCGCAGCAGAAGCGGCAGACAAATATATGTCTCTGTTTGATGAGCTGACTGCAAACGGAAACAGCGTAGCATGGCTGGCAGAAAAGCTGGGGGATTTCCTCGAGCCTGAGGTTTCTCAGAACCTTTCTGAGATCATTGACAGCGTCCGCGCCACAAAGGCGTCTGAATTTGAGATCACCTTTGATCCGACTCTGGTGCGCGGTATGTCCTACTATACCGGAACCATTTTCGAAATTGCCATCCCTCAGTTTGGCGGAAGCTGCGGAGGCGGTGGTCGTTACGACAAGATGGTAGGCAAATTTACCGGAAAAGACGTTCCGGCGTGCGGATTTTCTATCGGCTTTGAGCGTATCATCCTGCTGATGATGGAAAACGGCTTCCAGATCCCCGGACAGCCGAAAAAGATCGCATACCTGATCGAAAAAGGTGTATCCGGCGACCGCCTTTGCGAAGTGATCGCACAGGCACAGGAGGCGAGAAAGAACGGCGATCAGATTCTGGTTGCGCGCATGAACAAAAACAAGAAGTTCCAGAAGGAACAGCTGACCAAAGAGGGCTACACGGATTTCGTAGAGTTTTATAAAAACCCGATCGAAAAACAATAGAATTCACGCTCTGCGAGCATTCTATTGTCATGAATAATTGTGTCAAAGCGCTGTAGCCTGTTTGAGACGGCATTGGATGATTTAAGAAAATCTTAGGAAAATTTTCTGAAAAGAAACCGTTCCCTGTGATATCCTGACAAATATGGCAAACTGCCGGACAGGATATAAGGGAGCGGTTTTTTATATGACAAAAGAAAAAAGAGGTTCGGAACCGGAGCTGAAATTGTGGGATAGCCCGGGGACGACGAAAAAATATACGAAGAACAGAAAAACAGGACAACTGGATCTTTTATGGGGCGAAGAACAGCCGCTGTTCGATGACTGGGATAACCGTATGGAGCAAAAAACGGCGCGTGCGCGGGACTGCCAGAGCTACAGCGACTTGCCGGTACGCCGTTCATCCGCTACGCAGTACGAACCGTCCATCCGCCGTCGTACTGCTGTACAATATGAAGCTCCTGCCAGGCGCCGCCCTGTATCGCCTGCTGCGCGCAGGAAAAGGAGCTGCCGTCGTCGAACCCGCCTGCAGAAAGAATTGCAAAGCATTGCGGTTTATATTGCTGCGTTGCTGTTTTTAGTGCTGGCGGCGTTTGCGGTTTGGAAATTCGTCAGCATTTCGAAGAATCAGAGTACGGAAACCGGGGCGATTTCCCGGATTACCCAGATTCTGGAACAAAAAAAGTGCGAGAAACCGCCGATGGAAGAAGCGCTCCTGACACCGAATCCATACTCCAGACCGCAGGATGCGCTTTCGACGGTTACGCAGCTGTATGTGCATTATACGGCGAATCCCGGGACATCTGCACGGCAGAACCGGGACTATTTCGAAGGACTGGCACAGACCGGGCTGACATCAGCTTCCGCACATTTTGTGATCGGATATGAGGGCGAGATTGTCCAGTGTATTCCGTTAAATGAGATGGCATATGCGGTGATTGGGGAAAACGATCACTCGATTTCCATTGAATGCTGCTATTTGAACCAGGACGGAAAATTTACGGATGCAACCTATCAGTCCCTGCTAAAGCTTTTGGGCTGGCTGATGGAGGAATACAATCTGGATGTTTCGGATGTAAAACGCCATTATGATGCGGGCGGAAAGCTCTGTCCGCTGTATTATGCGGAGCATGAGGATGCCTGGGAACAGTTAAAGCAGGATCTTTCCGACTATATTAGTGGGGAAAAAGTCTAAAAAAAGGTTTTCTATGAAAACGGTTTGTGCTAAAATAAACGCGACAAAAAAATCGCACAGACATAATAGCGGGTAAGGAGAAAAAATGAGCATCAGAATCGGAATTTTAGGATACGGAAACCTGGGCAGAGGCGTAGAGAGCGCAATCGCCCATAATGAGGATATGGAGTTGGTCGGAGTGTTTACCAGAAGAAATCCGGAAAACGTAAAGGTACGCACTGCAGGCGTAAAGGTGCTGGAAGCTTCTGAGCTGGAGCATATGCAGGATCAGATCGACGTGCTGGTTCTTTGCGGCGGAAGCGCGACGGATCTGCCGGTTCAGACACCCAAATATGCAGCGGATTACAACGTTGTGGACAGCTTTGATACCCACGCAAAAATCCCGGAGCATTTCGCAGACGTTGACGCTGCTGCAAAAAAAGGCGGAAAAATCGGCATTATTTCCTGCGGCTGGGATCCGGGAATGTTCTCCTTAAACCGCTTATATGCAAACTGTATTCTGCCGGAAGGACAGGATTATACCTTCTGGGGCAAGGGCGTCAGTCAGGGTCATTCCGATGCGGTTCGCCGGATTGAGGGCGTAAAGGATGCCAGACAGTATACCATTCCGGTACCGGAGGCACTCGATGCGGTCAGAAGCGGCAAAAATCCTGAACTGACCACCAGACAGAAGCATACGAGAGAGTGCTTCGTTGTTGCCAAAGAGGGCGCAGATCTTGCAAAGATCGAAGAAGAGATCAAGACCATGCCGAACTATTTTGCAGACTATGATACAACCGTACACTTCATTTCTGAGGAAGAGATGAAGAGAGATCACAGCGGACTTCCCCACGGCGGCTGTGTCATTCGTACCGGCGTGACCGGAATGGACAACGAGCATAAGCATGTGATCGAATACAACTTAAAGCTGGATTCCAATCCGGAATTTACCGGTTCTGTTATCGTAGCTTATGCAAGAGCCGCTTATCGCATGAGCAAAGAGGGCATGAGCGGCTGCAAGACTGTATTTGATATCGCTCCGGCTTATCTTTCTTCCAGAAGTGCAGAAGACCTGCGCGCACATCTGCTGTAAAGCGCGGCTCGAAAAGCTTTTTATCAGCGGCAGGGAAGGGGATAAAATTCCACTTTGCCGCAGGATGCTTTTTGTAGACAGAAAGGAGCGACCGGATGGTTCAAAACGGAAAAGTAAAAATTTATCTGGCGGATATCCGGCCGCTCTTTGATGAGACGATGCAGAAAAAGGCGCTCGCACAGCTGGATGAGGTTCGCAGACAAAAAGCATTGTCGTGCAGACAGACAAAACAGCGTGCGGCAAGTCTGACGGCAGGTCTTTTGGCAGAAGAGGCGAAACGCAGAAACGGATTTGACGGCTGCCCGGTGTGTTATACCAAAAACGGGCAGCCGTATCTTTTTATACAGGATGGGAGACGGGCATTTTTGAGCCTTTCCCATTCGGGAGATTATGCGGTGTGCGCTTTTTCTGACTGCCCGGTGGGCGTGGATCTTCAACAAAGAACAAAGATCCGGCGCAGCGTTTTGCAGAAGTTTTATTTACAGGAACAGCTGGAGGCCTGGAAGAAACAGTTTGACAAGAAGAAGGAAGAACTGTTCCTGTCAGAAGCAGAGACGGAGCGATTTTTACGGGAATGGACAGTCAAGGAAAGCTATGTCAAGCTGACCGGAACCGGGCTTTCGAGAGATTTGCGTGCACTGATGGTAGACTGGAACCAAAACAGGGTCGAGGAAGCAGACCGGCCCGGTTGGGGATCAAGGTTTTGTGAATACCCGGTTTTGGAGGATTATTTTTTATCCGCCTGCAGCTGCCCGGAAGAGGTGTGATGGTTTCTGTGCGGATATTGCCCGGGAAAGTCTTGAAACGCCGGAAGTTTTTATAAAAAATTTCTCTTATCGGAAAGTTTTTAGCTGACGGGGAATATACATGGGACATGAAGAAATGCAAAGCACTGTCTGCCGTCTGGCAGGCGGTATGCAGCAGGAGGCATGTCCATGGAAAAAAAGAAAACCGGAATTTCACAAACCGGTGCGCGGATGCCGGTTGTTTTGCTAAAAAGCCTGTTGGTGTCGTATCTTATGGCCGGGGCGCTGTTATTACTTCTGGCACTGTTGCTGTATCGGATGCAGCTTTCCGCACAGGCAGTGTCGATCGGAATTCTTGTAATTTATGCGGTGACAGCGGGACTTTCCGGTTGGCTTGCCGGAAAAGGAATGCAGGATCGGCGCTTTTTATGGGGACTTTTGACCGGGAGTCTGTATTTTTGTGTGCTGGCAGCTTTGACTTTGATAGTCAATCACGGTCTTCAGGATGTCGGTAATCACTTTTTTACTACACTGATGATCTGCAGCGGCGCGGGAATGCTGGGCGGGATGCTCAGCTGACGCCGGGAGAAGGGCAAAGACGCGGTTCATGACAATAGAATGTTCGCGGAGCGTGCATTCTATTGTATTGCGAATGGCGCGGGTAAACGGTAACATGAGTTCTGCCGCTTTGCAGCTCATTTTAAAAAAAACACTTCCCCTATAGAAGAATCTATGCTATAATAAATTAAATTTCGAAAAGACGGCGCCTTTTTTGGCGTGACACATAAGGAGGTTATGTGAGATGAAGCACATCAAGACATTAACAACAAGAAACCTGAAGGAATCCATGAAGAAGGGCGGATGCGGCGAGTGTCAGACATCCTGCCAGTCCGCATGTAAGACATCCTGCACGGTTGGCAATCAGAGCTGCGAGAAGATGAAATAAGCAGACGACGCGACGAGATATAAGCAGCGATGCATATCGCTGCTTATTATGCGTTTAAGAGGAATACGAGAAACGAAAGGATTTTGGAAAGTGATACACCAGTATAAGAACAACGGCTATAATATCGTTATGGACGTCAACAGCGGCAGCGTGCATATTGTAGACGATGTGGTTTATGATGTAATCCCTCTGGCGGAACAGCTTGTTTCCGGCGGCATTCGGGATGTGGATACCGTGACAGCGGCAGTGGAAGCCTGTCAGAAGCTGACCTACAGCCACGACGAGGTGCGTGAGGCGGTAGAGGAGATTCTGGAGCTGGCGCAGGATAATGTCCTGTTTACAGAAGACATCTATGAAAAATATATCGGCAATTTCAAACAGCGCCAGACTGTAGTCAAGGCATTGTGCCTGCACATTGCCCATGACTGTAACCTCGCCTGTCAGTACTGCTTTGCAGAAGAGGGCGAATATCATGGCAGAAGAGCGCTGATGAGCTTTGAAGTCGGCAAGAAGGCGCTGGATTTCCTGGTAGCCAACTCCGGCAGCAGAGTAAATCTTGAGGTAGACTTTTTCGGCGGAGAACCGCTGATGAACTGGCAGGTTGTTAAGGATCTGGTTGCATATGGCAGAAGCCTGGAGGAGCCTCATAACAAAAAATTCCGCTTTACCCTGACGACCAACGGCGTGCTTTTAAATGATGAAATTATGGAATTTCTGAATAAAGAGATGAGCAATGTCGTTTTGAGTATCGACGGTCGGAAAGAGGTCCATGACAGAATGCGTCCGTTTAGGGGCGGACAGGGCAGCTATGATCTGATTGTACCGAAGTTCCAGAAGCTGGCAGAGAGCCGTCACCAGACCAATTATTATGTACGCGGTACCTTTACCCATAATAATCTGGATTTTTCCGAGGATGTCAAGCATCTGGCAGACCTTGGTTTTGAACAGATCTCGGTAGAGCCGGTTGTGACAGATTCCAAAGAGCCCTATGCGCTGCGTCCGGAAGATGTTCCGCAGCTGCTTGAGGAATATGACAAGCTGGCAGTCGAGCTGTTAAAGCGTCAGAAAGAGGGCAGAGGCGTCAACTTCTTCCACTTTATGATCGATTTAAGCGGCGGTCCGTGTGTGGCAAAGCGCCTTTCCGGCTGCGGTTCGGGTACAGAGTATCTGGCGGTAACACCCTGGGGCGATTTTTATCCCTGCCATCAGTTCGTCGGCAACGAGAAGTTCCTGATGGGCAACGTGGACGAAGGCATTGTGCGTCCTGACATCGTGGACGAGTTCAAATGCTGTAATGTTTACGCCAAAGAAAAGTGCAGAAGCTGTTTTGCAAAATTTTACTGCAGCGGTGGCTGTGCTGCCAATTCCTATAATTGTCACGGAAAGATCGACGACGTCTACGAGCTTGGCTGTGAGCTTCAGAAAAAGCGCGTGGAATGCGCGATTATGATAAAAGCGGCACTGGCCGACGAAGAAGAATAAGGAGTACGCAAAATGAGCAAGAAGAAAGGCATCATTACACTTGTCTGTGTGATCGCGTTTCTGCTGGCAGGTACCTGGACTGCGGTATTCGGACTGGATAGCGCAAAGACAGGCTCCGCTGCAAACATTAAGCAGGGACTTGATCTGGCAGGCGGTGTAAGCATCACCTATCAGGTGGTGGGAGACGAAGCACCCAGCTCGGAGGATATGGCAGATACCATATATAAGCTCCAGCAGCGTGTAGACAATTATTCCACAGAGGCGCAGGTATATCAGGAGGGCTCCGACCGGATCAATATTGAAATTCCCGGAGTAACTGACGCAAATGCGATTCTGGAAGAACTGGGTAAGCCCGGTTCTTTAACCTTCCTGGACAAGGACGGTAAGGAAGTATTAAGCGGTACGGATGTAGCAGATGCACAGGCAGCCTATCAGACCAATAGCATGAACAATCAGGAGCCGGTTGTATCTCTGACTATGACTGCAGATGGAACCAAAAAGTTCGCGGATGCGACAAAGGCAGCATATCCGAACCATGATGTTATTTACATCGTTTATGACAATCAGGTGATCAGCGCACCGTCTGTACAGGCGGAGATCACAGACGGTAAGGCAGTCATCAATGGCATGAGTTCCTTTGAAGAGGCGGAAAACCTCGCTTCTACCATCCGTATCGGCGGTTTGAAGCTGGAGCTGGAGGAGCTGCGTTCCAACGTAGTAGGCGCACAGCTCGGATCTGCAGCGGTCCGTACGAGCCTGATTGCCGGTGCAATTGGTCTTGCGATTGTTATTGTTTTCATGATCGCTGTTTACTGGATTCCCGGTGTTGCAAGCTCCATCGCACTGTGCATTTACACGGTGCTGGTTGTTCTGCTGCTGAATGGCTTTGATGTTACCCTGACTCTGTCCGGTATCGCAGGTATCATCCTGTCGATCGGTATGGCGGTCGATGCAAACGTTATTATTTTCGCCAGAATCCGGGAAGAAATCGCAACTGGCAAAACTGTAAAATCTGCGATTCAGATCGGTTTTAAGAAAGCGCTGTCCGCGATTATCGACGGCAACGTAACGACGCTGATCGCAGCGGTAGTGCTGTACTTTATGGGTACCGGTACCGTCAAGGGCTTTGCCCAGACCCTGGCGCTCGGTATCGTCGTTTCCCTGTTTACTGCGCTGGTTGTAACCAAGCTGATCCTGAACGCATTTTATGCGATGGGTATCCGCAATGAGAAATTCTATGGCCGTGCAAAAGAGACAAAGGTAATCGATTTCCTGGGCAAAAAGAAGATTTTCTTCATCCTGTCTGCAGTTGTCATCATTGCGGGCTTTGTGACGATGGGCGTGCATAAGGGCAATGGCGGCGATGCATTAAACTACAGCCTGGAGTTCAAGGGCGGTACTTCTACTAATGTAGAGTTTAACGAAGATATGAGCATCGAAGAGCTGGATGAAAAGGTCGTTCCGATCATCGAGGAAATCAGCAAGGATGCAAACGTACAGACCCAGAAGGTGCAGGGCTCCAATCAGGTTATTTTCAAGTCTGCAACGCTGGATGTTTCCCAGAGAGAAGAATTAAATTCCAGACTGGAAGAGGAATTTGGTGTAGATCCGGAAAAGATCACAGCAGAAACCATCAGCTCTACCATCAGCTCTGAAATGCGTACCGGCGCAGTATCTGCGGTTGTGGTATCTACCGTGTTGATGCTTCTGTATGTATGGTTCCGCTTCAAGGATGTCAGATTCGGTGCCAGCAGCGTAGCAGCACTGGTACACGACGTACTGGTTGTACTTGCGTTCTATGCGGCGGCAAGAGTTTCTGTCGGCAATACTTTCATTGCATGCATGCTGACGATTGTCGGTTATTCGATCAATGCGACCATCGTTATCTTCGACCGTATCCGTGAGAACATGACCTCTTATAAGACAAAGGAAGAGCTTGCGGCGATTGTAAACCGCAGTATTTCCCAGACACTGTCCAGAAGTATTTTCACATCCCTGACGACCTTTATTATGGTTGCAGTGCTGTACATCCTGGGCGTGTCCAGTATCAAAGAGTTTGCACTGCCCCTGATGGTCGGCATTGCATGCGGTACTTATTCCTCCATCTGCCTGGCGAGCGCGTTCTGGTATCTGCTGCGCACCAGAGTAGGCGGAAAGAAAGCAGAGAAGAATAAAAAGGCAGCAAAATAATGGCAAAATGGTACGTTGCCGCAAAAAAGGCGGATTTTAATGGCATCGGGCAGAGGTTTTTCATCAGCCCGGTGCTGGCCCGCGTCATACGAAACCGGGACATCGAAGGAGATGAAGCAATTGAAAAATATCTCCACGGCACGATCCGGGATCTGTATGATCCGGCATTTTTAAAAGGAAGCCGTGAGGCGGTGCTGCTGCTGAAGGATAAAATCAAAGGACAGATGCCGATTCGCGTCATCGGAGATTATGATGCGGACGGCATCTGTTCTTCTTATATCTTGAAGCGCGGTCTGGAAGCCTGCGGCGCGGTGGTGGATACGATGATTCCACACCGCATGAAGGATGGTTATGGTTTAAACGAACATCTGGTAGACGAAGCTTACGCAGATGGGATCGATACGATTCTGACCTGCGATAACGGCATTGCAGCGTATGCACAGATCGAGCAGGCAAAAAAATACGGAATGACTGTGATTGTTACGGATCACCATGAAATTCCATATGAGGAAGAACCCCTTGCAGAGCCGGATCCGGAAACAGGAGAGACGTCCAGACGGCGGTATAAAATTCCGCCTGCGGATGTGGTCATCGACCCGAAGCAGCCGGGAGACACTTATCCGTTCCAGGAGATCTGTGGTGCGGTCGTTGCATTTAAACTGATGCAGCTTTTATTTGCAGAGTTCGGCTTTGACGGGATTTCAACAGATTTGACATCCGGAAAAAGAAGCCTGTTGGATGAACTACTGGAATTTGCGGCGTTTGCAACGATTTGTGACGTTATGCCGTTGCGGGAGGAAAACCGAATTTTGGTGCGGCACGGGCTGGAGCTGATGAAACAGACGCAGAATGTCGGATTGCATGCGCTGATGGAGGTCAACCAGATTTTACCCTGGCAGGATGGAAAGCTGGGGGCATTTCATATCGGCTTTGTGCTCGGTCCGTGCCTGAACGCCTCCGGGCGTCTGGACAGCGCGCAGCGCGCGATGGAGCTTTTGGACAGCAAAACAAGAGAAGCTGCGGTAGCGCAGGCAGCATTTTTGAAGCAGTTAAACGACAGCCGGAAAGAAATGACGGAGGAATATGTCAAAATAGCGGTAGAGATGATCGAATCCGGCCCCTTAAAGGACGACCGTGTTCTGGTTGTTTTCCTGCCGGACTGCCATGAGAGTATCGCCGGTATCATCGCAGGAAGAATCCGGGAACGCTATTATCGCCCGACCTTTGTGCTGACCCGAGGCGAAGAGGGCGTAAAAGGCAGCGCGCGTTCCATCGAAGGGTATCATATGTATGAAGAAATGACGAAATGCAGCAGCTTTTTCACCAAATATGGCGGGCATAAGATGGCGGCGGGACTTTCCATGCGGGAAGAGGATGTGGAGCCGTTCCGTCAGAAAATCAATGAAATCTGTACGCTGACGGAGGACGATCTGCAGGAAAAAATTCATATCGATGTTCCAATGCCGGTATCTTATGTATCGTTTAGGCTGGTGGAGGAGCTGGAATTGCTGGAGCCCTTTGGAACCGGCAATCCGAAGCCGGTATTTGCACAAAAAGATCTGAAGTTTGTTTCGGCTCGTGCACTCGGCAAAGCAGGAAATGTGCTTCGTTTTACGGTGGAGGACAGCGAGCAAAAACGCTGGGAGATGATGTATTTTGGCGGAAAGGACAATTTCGAAGCCTATGCGGCGGAAAAATACGGACAGACTGCGCTGGACGGACTGTACAGCGGAAAAGGCAGTCCTCTGTATTTTGACGTCGTGTATTATCCGGGCGTCAATACCTGGCAGGGAAATACGAAGCTGCAGCTTGTGATGCAGCAGTACCGGTAACAGAGCCGCGCGATGGTGGCGAAAAGCTGATATTTTTTGACAGCGCGAAATGGATTTTAGACGCAGTTTATAACTTTTAAGAAGCTTTTTAGAAACTGTACACAAAATGCTCACAATTTTCGGGTATCATAGATTTCAGATAGTAGAACAACTCACTATCTCCCCCCTCATAAGAAAGTGAAAGCTCTGCATGAAAAATGCAGAGCTTTTCACTTTCTTTTTTTTATGCTACACTGAAACAAAAACCTGTTTTATGACATATGGGATATTTGTATGGCAGGCAGGAGAAAAATCAGAAAGCAGGGAGATGCAAGATGCGCTCTGAATGGATAAAAAAGGCGGCTGCAGCATTGCTGGCAGCCCTTTTACTGGAACTGATACCGTGTCAGTTCTCGTTCTGGACGACGGTGACAAAAAAAACAGAGGATCTGACTGTGCGGACGGAAATTCTCGCGGGTTATACGGCGATCGAGGAGCTGGATCAGGACGTGGCGAGCGGCGCTGCGGCAACGCCAGGCGATCAGACAACGGAAGGCGGCAGCGCACTGTACCTGCTTGACGGCAGCTACCTGGATGACGCGGGCTATCTGCACGTCCCGGACGGCAGCCTGACGCTGCGGGTAAAAAATTATAAAGGTTCGCTGCAACGGATTTTTTTGAATCTGGATTTTTTGTACAATCAGCCTGTTCTGGCAGAGGTATTTGCACGGGACGAGGGAAACAGCTATCCTTATAGTCTGGGCGACGGGCGAATTTTGCTGCAGTCGGTTCCGGAAAATCGGTATTTAAAGGTGTATCCGTATGGACAGGTGTCGGATTTCTATATCCGCATCCAGACGGCGGACGCCTCTGGAAATGCTGCCGCAGGAAGCTATGGCGAGCTGGTTGTAAAATATCATGGTTTGTCTGCAAATGGAACGATTCCATTCCACTTTCGGGCGGGACGCTTTGTGGTTTTGTGGGCGGCTGTGTTTGGAATGCTTTTGCTGAAAAAAGACAGCAGGCTGCATCAGATCAGCTTTGACGCGCAGGACACACGCGGTCGTCAAAAGCGGTTTGTAGTCGTATTGGGGTTTACTGCAATATTGCTGGCAGGGGCATTTTTCTTCGTCCGCATCAATCCGGCATGTCGACAGAACTTGGCAGTGCATCACGCACAGTACCAGGAGCTGGCGGAAGCACTTTCGGAGGGGAAGGTCAGTGTCGGGGATGCAGAAGAAGCGCTTTTAGCAATGAAAAATCCCTATGATACCATCGCACTGCAGGCGGCGGGAATCGGCTATCGGGCGGATTATGCCTATCACAATGGGAAATATTATGTGTATTTCGGGATTGTCCCAGTGCTGCTATTGTATTTGCCCTATTATCTGCTGACGGGGGGCGCGCTGCAAAACTATGTGGCGGTATTTGTCTTTTTTGCAGGATTTATCATTGCGGCGGCTGGGTTTGTCTATGAACTGATGAAACGGTATTTTAAGGAGCAGCCCTTTTATCTGTGGGCTGTAGGAACCGGGATGCTCGTCGGAAGCTATTCGATGTTTTATCTGTTAATTCGACCGGATCTTTACCATGTGCCGATTGTTGCGTCCGCGATGTTTGCAACAGGGGGACTCTGGCTGTATCTGGCAGGGATGAACCGTCCGAAAAAAGCGGTGGGGCTGTATGCGTTTGGCTCTTTCTGTATGGCTCTCACGGCAGGATGCCGGCCCCAGTTTATCCTGTTTGCAGCACTGGCGGTTGTTTTGTTCTGGGAGAGGATCTTTGTAAAAAGAGAGCTGTTTTCAAAGAAGGGCTGGAGACAGACAGCTGCGCTTGTTGTGCCCTATGTACTGACTGCGGCCGGATTGATGGTGTATAATGCGCTGCGGTTTGGCTCCCCTTTTGATTTTGGTGCGTCCTATAGCATGACGAGCAACGATATGACACACCGTGGCACGAATTTGGAACGGATTTTGTATGGAATCTGGTATTTCCTGTTCGAGCCGATGCAGCTGGAAGGAAAGTTTCCGTATTTGCAGAGCGCGTCGATTGCGACGGATTATCTCGGAAAACTGGTAACGGAAAGCTGGTTTGGCGGGATTTTCGCCTGCAGTATGCTGACCTGGGGGATTTTTTTGCTCGGCAGACTCAAAAAAAAAGGTGTACTTTCCAAAGAACTGACGTGGTTTTGCTGCGTTTCCCTTGCAGCAGCGCTTGTGATTGGCTGTGTGGATGCAAACGGTGCGGGAATTTTGATCCGCTATGGCTGCGACGTGTCCTTTGGCATCTTTTTGGCGGCGGTTGTGGCAGTGCTTGGGGCAGCGAAAGCGGCGCGGCAGAAAAAGGTCTATGGCCTGTATGTCGCCTGGCTGAAGACAGCGATTTTCTTTCAGGCAGCGGTGCTGTTTCTGATTTTGATCAATAAGGACGGCAGCATCAACCTGCAGACCGGAAACCCGGCGTTATATGAAACGATCCGGGCAGCATTGCGATTTTAAAACCTGAATTTTTCTGCATTTGAAAGGAATAAATGAAAGAAGAAAACAATGACTCAGAGAAAAGCTTTTCTTACGAAGGAACAGAGCCTGCTGCTGCGCGGAATTGCCATTTTCCTGGTTCTGATTAGCCATTATGCAGTGTGGATTGGGGAGATATTTCACAGCGATCTGCTGGAATATGGGCTGGGCAGGTTCGGTGTTTACGGTGTGGATTTATTTTTTGTGGTGTCCGGCTACGGGCTGGTCAAAAGTGTTGGAAAAAAGAGAATCAACGGAACATTTTTGTGGAAACGTTTTAAAACTGTCTATTTACCGTATCTTCTGATTGTGGGACTGATTGCGGTCTATGACGGTGGAATTTCGGGAATGACAGGATGGGTTTCGTTCCTAACCGGGGCAGAGTATTGGTATATCCGAAATATTCTGGTCTTTTATCTGGCGTTTTACGTTGTTTACCGGCTTTCTGACAGATCGTGGGTGCGGATGCTTTTGATGGCGCTCTGCCTGACGGCGTATTCCGGACTGCTGATCTGGCAGGGACGCGCGCTGTTCTGGTACATTTCCAATGTTACATTTTTGTTTGGAATGCTGCTTGCGCAGTACGAAAGGCAGCTGTTAAAGGCGGCGGGGTTTTTGTATCCGTTACAGCTTCTGGCACTGGCGGTCGGAATGTATTTTGTCATCAAAACGGGGCTGGAAGGCTATACCGTGATCCCTCCGCTGGAAGAAAAAATCCGCAGCGGTCTGCTTGCAGGGCTGATCTGGACGTATCTGATGGTGCAGGGCTGCGCATTTTTGCATGAGAAAATCCGGTGGTTGGAAGCAGTGGGCAGCTTTTCGCTGGAGCTGTATCTGTGCCATATGTTTGTGTTTTACCGCGTTGTCAATGACTGGCTGCCGCAGCAGGAAAACGTTGTGCAGATCGTGGCTGCCGCCACAATTGCAGTTGTGCTTGCCTGGGTAATCCATATGCTGTTTGATCTGTTATGGAAAGCGGCGGCCGCGCTGAGTGGGAGATGAGGGCAGATGTATGTGATGCGCGTGCCGGACGGCAGGAATGCCAGCTTCGGAAAGAATTCTGGCATAACGGGATTGTGACAGAAGCGGGACGCGCAGCTCGGCATGAGCTATTGCTATTCCTATGAAGAACAATGGCAGCCGAAAAACATTTCTGTGATATTTCGGATGTATCCGTTCAATTTGGATGGAAATGACGATTTTATTTATAAAGAATACTGGAACAGGTACAGCAACCATTTTCTGGAAAATATGTAATGGTAAATACAAAGTGCGCAGATGGAGAATTTTTCTGTAAAGACAGTTGCATCGGATGCTTGCCATACAGTTTGGGAGGGTATATGACTTTTTTTCATGCTTCACAAATAAAGGGGATACAGGTTCTCGAACCGAGAATTTCCAATCACAATTTGCCGTTGATTTATTTTTCGGGCAAGAGAGAAAATGTATTGGTATATCTTAGCAATGCAGTCGAAAAAACGTGTAAAGAGAAAAATTTTCAGTATACGGGAATCTGGCACAAGTGGGGATCTTATGGATTTACACAGGATGGCAGGTTGCAATATGAGGAATATTATCCGAATGCGTTAGCGGATACTTATAAGGGAGTATCAGGATACATATATTCTTGTAATCATTTGGAAAAATGTGAAAAGGGAAATATCGGCATTCCGGATGTATATGTTTCATCGGTTCCTGTAAAGGTGGATTTTTGCGAATATATTGAGGATGCGTATACGGAACTATTGCTTGCAGAGGAAAAAGGACTCATAAAAATAGTCCGATATGAGAAATTTATACAAAAAGGTGAAGCTTGGCTGAGAAAAGTCATACGGGAAGAGTATGAAAATAATTTTGACCATCCGGAGTATCAGTTTTTCTTGAAATGCAAATTTTCAGAAATAACAATACATTGTGAGAATATATCTATCAATTCCCCCGGAAGCCATTAAAAAAGCTTTTACATTTTAAAATCAGATAAGAAATCCAGGCTAACATACCGCAGTTACCTCCGTCTACTATAGTATATGCTGGCAGTGGTGAGGTTATGCGGATGGAAAGCACTTTTGGAGAGGCAGGAGGAGACAGGATGGAAAAGTTATACAGGATACTGAAAATTTTTCTGTGGTGTGCAATCGGGATATTTGTGGGACAAAGTATTTATCAATGCTATGATTATTATGCCCGCCCGGGCTTGTATGCGTCTAACTCTGCGCCGTGGTATACGAGCATTTTGCTGTCGGGCGTCGTTACCCTAATCATTGTGCTTTTGATGTTGCTTGTCATGTGGATGATTCAGAAGAAACTATCAAAAAAATGAGTGTGGAGAAAAATATGCTTACCTATCATAAAACAACCGAAAAGGAAAAATGCTTTATCACGGAATGGAAATATCCCGGTGAATATGCGGTTTATAATTCCGTACCGTATGAGGAACAGAAAAAAAGAGGCTTTGGGTTTGCCAATCCTGCGAACCATTTTTACTCTTTTTATGATGAAACAAAGCTGGTCGGTTTTATAAATTTATACGAAGAGAAAACAGAAATCTTTTTCGGAATCGGCGTAAATCCTGACTGCTGCAGCGAAGGCTACGGGCAGCAGATGACGAAAACTGCCTGTGAAATATCGAAAGAACTGTTTGGGACAAAGCCGCTGTATCTGGAGGTTCGGACATGGAATAAAAGAGCGGTCAGCTGCTATCAAAAGGCGGGGTTTGTGATCAAAGGTGAGTCGATCCGTCAGACGACGTCAGCCGGGGAAGGTGTATTTTATCATATGGTGCAGGAGATGGAATAAGCTTCCAGGGCAGATTTATGCTATAGCAACAAAATCGCTTTTGCTTTTCGTCGATATTTGGTATGATGGATATACAATGCAGAAGACATAAAAACCACCAGTCCTACACGCAGGGCGGAAATGAGAGGGAGCATGAAAAAAAGAAATAAAAAAACGGCAAAAATTCTGGCTGTAGTTCTGACGGCAGCGCTTGGGGTATGCGTGCCGGAGATGACGCTGCAGGCGGTAGAGACACTGACATCCGTACAGATTCAGATGCCGGGCTTTGTGGTGGAGCAGTTCAGTGCGCCGAGACTGATGAATGTGACAAAAAATGCTGTTGTCCGGACGCTGCCGGACCATAACGCGGCAAAGCTTACGTCCGTGACGGCGGGAAATACCGTTTGGGGATGGGGGCAGACCAACACCGGCTGGTATTTTGTACAGATTGGCAGCCAGATTGGCTACGTCCGCTATGAAGCAGCAGCATATGCGACGCAGGATCAGATCGCTGCGATACAGGCGCAGGCAGCCGCAGCAGCGCAGGTTCAGGCGGACCAGCAGGCGCAGATCGCGGCAGCAGCCGCAAATCAGCCGACAGTGGCGGCTGGAATCGTCTTCATCTGGGATTCCCGGATGGTGACGCTCAAGGATGCGGTAGAGCGCAACTTGGGCAGCTGCGCGGCAGCAGTCGTTGCCAAAAACGGAAGCAGGCACGAATGGCTGCACGACACTGGGATCCCGCAGGCGGACAAGATCATCGGCAAAGGCAGCAGGGTTGTCATCAACATGGGCGTCAACGATCTTTCCGATGCGGATAAATATGCAAAGGATGTCAATTACTGGGCGGCAGTCTGGAGTGCAAGGGGCGCGCAGATTTATTATGCGTCTGTCAATCCGGTCTGGGCAAACAGCTATGGGATGACGGAAGAACGCGTAAAATTGTTCAACGACCGCTTAAAAGGACAGCTGATTCCGCAGATTATCTGGCTGGACAGCCACGATTACCTGATGAGCGTCGGTGTCCATGCGTCGGACGGCGTACACTATAAGGACGATACCAATCTCGTACTGTATCAGTATTACCTGAGCATGATCGGCGCGATTTAAACAGTTATTTATAAAAAGGCGTGTGGAAACGATTGTTTAGTTTCACATGCCTTTTTTGTAAAACTGCCATCTAATCGAAAATTATAGAGAAAAACACCTGTCAAAGAATCTTTGCGCAACTATATCTCCAATGTAAGGCGACGATTGCTTTACATTGAACATTCAGAAAGAAAAACAATTAACGCAAGAGGAGTTTGGCAGATTATTTCATGTCACTCGACAAACGGTTTCAAATTGGGAAAACGGAGTTTCCCATAGTTAAAGATACCACACCCAATATCACAAACTCACGCTTAAAC